>Ga0247611_10005132_pt1 | contig 17615 bp, 12 predicted proteins | sample 177DNAGHGhighgp2_FD_192422 | JGI IMG/M metagenome (GOLD analysis project Ga0247611, IMG submission 192422) | Sheep rumen microbial communities from Palmerston North, Manawatu-Wanganui, New Zealand - 1770 DNA GHGhigh gp2 | ecosystem: Host-associated > Mammals > Digestive system > Stomach > Rumen... | reverse complement strand
AGCAGCTTCACGTTCTCGAGCGCCTGGGTGCGGAGCTTCTGGTAGACGCCCTGCACGCTCTCGAGCGCGTCGTGGTCGCGCTTTTCGCTCTCCGCCAGGATCGCGTCGCGCTTTGCCTCGGCGTCCGCGACAAGCGCCTCGGCGCGCTTGCGCGCTTCGGATACGATCTGCCCGGCCTTTTCCTGGGCCGCGGCGATCAGCGCGTCGGCGTTGTCGACCGACTCGGCCGTGAGCGCGTCGGCGCGCTGCTGGGCGTCGGCGATCAGCTGCTGGGCGATCGTCTTGGCCGAGAGGATCGCGTCGCCGATCTCCTCGCGCCCGTAGGAGAGCGCTTCGAGCCTGGCGCGCAGATCCCGGTTGTCCTGCGAGAGCGCACTGTTCTCCTGGGCGAGACGCGCGGTGTTGAGCTGAAAGTTCTCGAGGACGTCTTCGACCTTTGCGGCGTTATAATATTTTCTCTTTGCGATCTCCAGCCCGAGGGAGGAGAGATAATTCCGATCCAGCGCCATGCGCCCACCGCCTTTTCTCATGTCTGTATGACCGAATTATAGCAGAAGGCGCCTCCGTTCGCAACACGAAAACCCCCTCGGGCGAAAAATTGCGCGTGAGGTATAGCCATTTCAAAGAAATTCTGATATAGTAATAAAATAAAGTTTGATGTTTCGCCGCGCGGATCCGGGCGGCTTTAGGCAGCTTTTTGTACGGAAAGTGAGGCAATCACATGGAGAACAACAATCGTCCTGAGGGAAGAAAAAGACGGATCGAGGGCACCGGCAGCGGTCTGTACCGCCGCGGCGAGGGGCTGAATACCGGCCCGGTCGGCAAGGGACAGAGCGCCGCGCCGAAAAAGGTCGTGCAGCAGTTCACCGGAAACGGCGGCGGCGGGAATTACCGCGGCAAGCGCGGCGGTGGCGGCGGCATCGGCATCATCGCGATCATTCTGCTGCTGCTCTTCGGCGGCGGCGGTGGCGCGCTCTCCGGCCTGCTCGGCGGCGGAAGCTCTTCGACGCAGACCCAGGAGCAGACCGTCTATGTCACGCCCGCGCCCAAGCCCAGCGCCGCGGTGCAGACGCCCGCGCAGTCCGGCGGCCTCGGCTCCATTTTGCAGCAGGGCCTCAGCGGCAGCTCGGTCCAGAGCGACTGGAAGGAGCCCGCAAACGTCCAGACCGTTTCCGCCACCGTTGCCTCCGGCGCGCGTGACAAGTTCACGACCATCCGCGGCAACGGCCAGGACGTCGTCACCGTCATGGTCTATATGTGCGGCACCGACCTTGAGGCAAAGGGCGGCATGGCCACCAAGGACCTTTTGGAGATGACGCGCGCCACGATCGGAAACAACGTGAACATCATCGTTTACACCGGCGGCTGCACGCGCTGGAACAACAACGTCATCAGCACCCGCACGAACCAGATCTACCAGGTCGTCAGCGGCAACCTGAAGGTGCTCAGCTCCAACGCCGGCAACGTTTCGATGACCGACCCGAACACGCTCGCGAGCTTTATTTCCTACTGCGCGAAGAACTTTGCGGCCAACCGCTATGAGCTGATCTTCTGGGATCACGGCGGCGGCTCGGTCAGCGGCTACGGCTATGACCAGAAGTTTTCTTCCTCCGGCTCGATGACGCTCGCGGGGATCAAGCAGGCGCTCGACAAGGCGAAGGTGACCTTTGACTTCATCGGCTTTGACGCCTGCCTGATGGGCACGCTTGAAAACGGGCTGATGCTCTCGAACCGCGCGGACTATCTCATCGCCTCCGAGGAGACCGAGCCCGGCACCGGCTGGTATTATACCAACTGGATCACCGCGCTTTCGAAAAACACCTCGATCTCCACGCTCGATCTCGGCAAGATGATCGTCGACGATTTCGTCGCGGCCTGCGCGCAGGGCACGCCCGGCCAGTCCGCCACGCTCTCCGTGGTCGACCTCGCGGAGCTCTCCTATACCGTTCCGCCCGCTTTCAAGGCCTTTTCCGAGTCGCTCAGCGGCATGATCGCAGACCAGGAGTACGCCCAGATCTCGACTGCGCGCTCGAACACGCGCGAATTTGCGCGCTCGACTGCGATCGACCAGATCGACCTCGTCCACTTTGCCAGCAATATCGGCAACGCCGAGGGCAAGGCGCTGAGCCAGGCCGTGCTCGGCGCGGTCAAATACAACCGCACCTCCTCGAATATGAACAACTCCTACGGCGTTTCGATCTACTTCCCCTACCGCAAGCTGTCGAACGTCGACAAGGCGATCAAGACCTATGACGCGATCGGTCTTGACGAGAGCTATTCCCAGTGCATCCGCGAATTCGCCTCGCTGGAGACCGCGGGTCAGTACTCGACCGGCGGCTACGGGACGAATCCCTACGGCTCGCTCTTCGGCGATCTCAGCCAGTACGGCCTGTACGGCTCCTACGGCAGCGCGAGCGGCTCGACGGGCTATGGCAGCTCGTCCGGCTCGTCCGGTTACGGCTCGTATTCCTCGATGGACAGCACCGAGCTGATCGGCTCGCTGCTCGAGGCCTTCCTGGGCAGCGGCTCGTCGGCTTCGTCCTCCTCGTCCCCCTACGGGTCGATGGACTTTCTCTTCGGCCGCTCGCTGAACACCGCCGATACCGCCGCGTATATCGCGGACAATCTCTTTGACCCCGCCGCGCTCGTCTGGACGAAGAACGCCGCGGGCGAGGACGTGCTTGTCCTGGACGAGGACCAGTGGGCGCTCGTCAACGAGCTGGAGCTGGATATGTTCTTTGACGACGGCAAGGGCTTTGTCGAGCTCGGTCGCGACAACATCTTTGAATTTGACGACGACGGCGCGCTGCTCGCCCCGCAGGAGCTCGCCTGGGTCACGATCGACGGCCAGTTCGCTCCGTACTATCACGAATACACGACCGGCAGCGGCTCCGGGCGCGTGGACACCGGCTATGTGCCCGCGCTCGTCAACGGCGAGCGGGCCGAGCTGCTTCTCAGCTTTGACGCCGAGGGTTACGGCACCGTCACCGGCGTGCGCTATGTCTATCTGAACGGCGAGACCGAGACCGTCGCCAAGAGCATGACCGCGTCCGGCGAGGAGGTCGACTTTGCTGCGCCGCCCGCCGAGGAGACCGGCACGGTCGGACAGCTGAAGGACGGCGACACGATCGACTTCGTCTGCGACTATTACAGCTATGACGGCACCTATGACAACAGCTACCTCTTCGGCCGGCAGCTCACGGTGAACGGCGAGCTGAAGGTCACCAACGGGTATCTGCCCGAGGGCGTCGGCGTGCAGATGCTCTACCGCTTTACCGACCTCTTCGGCCAGCACTACTGGTCGCTGCCGATCGAGGGATAAGACATGGAGCTTGGTACTCTTGTCTTTACCTATCGGTTCTCGAACCCGAATCTCCTGCTGATCGCCGCGGCGGTCGTTCCGGCGCTTGTCCTGCTGACCTATATCTACCGCAAGGATCACATCGAAAAGGAGCCGAACTCGCTGCTCGTGCGGCTGCTCCTCTGGGGCATCGTGTCGACCTTCCTCGCCGTCGTGACGGAAAGTCTCGGCGCCTCGGCGCTGGCCTTCTTCCTGCCGGGCAACGAGGACAACCCGGCCTACGGCTTCTGGATGTTCTTTGTGATCGTCGGGCTGTCGGAGGAGGGCTTCAAGTATCTCGTGCTCCGCTGGCGCACCTGGAATTCGCCGCATTTCAACTGCCGCTTTGACGGCGTGGTGTACGCGGTGTTCGTCTCGCTCGGCTTCGCGCTGTGGGAGAACATCGGGTATGTGATGATGTACGGTCTCGGCGCGGCGGTGGCGCGTGCGCTGACGGCGATGCCCGGCCACGCGAGCTTCGGCGTGTTCATGGGCGCGTGCTACGGGCTGGCGCGGCAGGAGGAAAACCGGGGAGCGCACGAACAGAGCGTCTTCTGGCACGTCATGTCCGTGCTGCTGCCCACGGCGATCCACGGCTGCTATGACTATATCGCGATCATGAAAAGCGAGGAGGGCGGCGAGAGCTTCCTCATCTTCGTGGCGCTGGTGTTTCTCTCGGCATTTGTGCTGATGCGGCGCCTGTCGCGGCGCGACCGGTTTATCTGAAAACAAAGCAAAACAGCGGAAGGGAGGCTCCCTTCCGCTGTTTTTTTGTGAATTTCGCGTGGTTGATTTCCCCACCCTGCGGCGTTATAATGCGCTGTGCTTCGGGGGATATCATCATGATAAGAACAAAAAAGACCGCTGCGGACGGCGACCTGACAGAGGGCGTGATCTGGAAAAAGCTGCTCGGCTTTTTCTTTCCCATCCTCTTCGGCATGCTGTTTCAGCAGCTTTACAACACAGCCGACGCGATCATCGTCGGCCAGTTCGTCGGGACCGAGGCGCTGGCCGCCGTCGGCGGCAGCGCAAGCGTCATCATCAATCTGGTCATCGGCTTTTTCACGGGGCTTGCCTCGGGCGCGTCGGTCATCATTTCCCAGTGCTTCGGCGCGCGGGACGACAAACGGCTCTCGCGCACGGCGCATACGATCGTCTGCTTCTGCCTTGTCGCGGGCGCGATCGTTTCCGTCGCGTCCTGCCTGCTGACGCCGTGGGCGCTGCGCCTTGTGCGCAACCCGGCCGAGACGATGGCCGATTCGATCTTATATCTGCGCATCTATTTTGTCGGCATGATCCCGCTGATGCTCTTCAACGTCGGCTCCGGCATCCTGCGCGCGGTCGGCGATTCGAGGCGGCCGCTGCGCTTCCTGATCGCGTGCTGTCTGAGCAACATCGCCCTCGACATCGTGTTCGTCGTGGTGCTGCGGATGGGCGTGGCGGGCGTCGCGTGGGCGACGGTTCTGGCCCAGCTTTTAAGCGCCGTGCTCGTTATGCGCTGTCTTATGCGCGCCGAAGGACCGGTCCGGATCTCCGTGCGCGAGCTGCGGCTGGATTGGCCGGCGCTGCGCAGCACGCTGGGCATCGGCGTGTCCGCCGGCATCCAAAGCGCCATGTATTCGATCTCGAACATCATCATCCAGGCCGCGGTCAACGATCTGGGCACGACGCTCGTCGCCGCCTGGACCGCCACCAGCAAGATCGACGGCGTTTTCTGGGTGACCAGCAACGCCTTCGGCATCGCGATCTGCGCCTTTGTCGGCCAGTGCTACGGCGCCGGCAAGATCGAGCGGATGCGCAAAAGCGTGCGCGTGTGCTTCCTGATGGCGCTCGGCACCGCGGCGGTGATGAGCATGGGGCTGATCGGCTTCGCCCGACCGCTGCTGCGTCTGGTGACGGCGGACGGGCAGGTCATCACCCTTGCCGCGCAGATCATGCGTTTCTTCGTGCCGTATTACGCGGTCTGGATCGTGATCGAGATCGTGTCGAACACGCTGCGCGGCGTCGGAGACGCGGTGCGCCCGATGCTGATCGTGACGGTCGGCGTGTGCCTGATCCGCATTCTGTGGATCGCCTTCGTCGTGCCGCTCCATCCCGGCATCCGCACCATCAGCTATTCCTACCCGGTCTCCTGGTCGATCACGGCGCTTGCTCTGACAGTTTATTACTTCCGCTCCGGCCGGAAATGGCGGAGCGAAGCCTGACAGGACATAATAAGATCCCGGTTCCCTGAACCGGGATCTTTTTCTTCGGTGTGCTTATTTTGCCTCGACGCGCAGCGTAGAGAGGATCGCGCCAAGATCGTCGCTCTCCGCGAGCTCTTCCACGGTCTTGTCGCAGCCCTCGGCCTTCAAGAGCGTCAGCAGCAGATAGCTGTACTCGTCCACCGGCAGGCAGAAGCAGACGCTGTCGCCCTCGCGGTAGCGGAAGCCCTCGACCGCGCCGAATTTTACGGCCGCGAAGCCGGCGTATTTCTGCGCGGCGGTCTCGGTGATGAGCGCGAAATCCTCGCCCTTGTAGAAGGAGGCGTATTCCATCTGGAACGAGAAATCCTCGCCGGAGACGACGGCGACGTGCGAGTCGCTCGAATAGGTCAAAAAGTCCTCGCCGATCACGTCAAAGCCGAAGCGCAGCGCGTCATAGTCGAGCCTGACCTCGACCGTGCGGGCGTCTTTGAAGCCGGAGACAAAGCTGTACTCGCCCGTCTTCATCAGCTTTTCCGTTTCCGCGGCCTTCTTTGCGGCAGGCGCGGCGGCCTTCGGCGCGCTCCCGCCGTCCTTTTTCTTCAGCAGCACGGCAGCCGCAGCGGCGCCGGCGGCCAGCACGCCGAGGGGAGCGATCACTTTCCATTTGCTCATGGTCATTCCTCCGTTCGTTTGATTGCTTTTACTATACCACGGCGAAACGGAATTGGCAACTTACGACTGCGGCGGGGTCTGCGTCTGCGCGGCGGCCTTCCGCGCGCGTCTCGCGGCGCGTCCGCGGCGGATGCGGCGGATGAGCAGCACGACGAGGAACACGACGACGCCGAGGATCAGCAGCGCGGGCAGCGCCTCAACGAGCCACAGCAGCAGATCGCGGAAGAACTCGCCGATGCCCTTGAGTCCGCGCGTGAGGGCGAGGGCCAGCTGCTGGCCGAAGGAGAGCTTGGCCTCCGGCGTGTATTCCCGGACCTCCTCGACGCTCAGGGAGATCGTGCTGTAGCTGACCTGGCGGTCCCAGTTCGTCAGCGAGGACTGCAGGCTTTCAATGTGATAGCGCACGTCGGTGAGATAGTCCTGGATCTCGAGGAGCTCGGTGACGTTCTCGGCCTTCTCCATCATCTCCAGCAGGCTCTGCTCCTGGGTGCGGTAGGCGCTGAGGCGGGCCTGGACGTCGTAATACTGGCTCGTGATGTTTTCGGTGTAGGTGTTGCTGTGGGGGACGTTGCCGAGCGTGGAGAGACTGTTCATGACGGCGGCGAAATCGCGGCTCGGGATGCGGATGCGGTAATCCGCGCTGCGATTGGAGGCATACCCGTGCGAGGTCGAGTAGTAGTTGTTGCCGCCGATGCTGCTCGACTCGACAAAGCCGCCGTAGGAGGCGATCAGCGCGTCGAGACCTTTGAGCGTCTCGTCAAAGTCGGTCGTCTCGATCGTGGCGCTGGCGGAGTAGATGATCTTGTCCACGGCGATGTCGCCGGCGGAGGGCGCTTCGTTGGGCGCGCTGTTCGTCTCGCCGGGCTCGGCCGCGGTATTGGCGGAGAAGCCGCCGTAGGCGGCCTCCTCGGCGGCCATCGGCATCTCCGCCTCCATGTCGAAATCGGCGGAATCGGAGACGGCGTATTCCTCCCGCGGTGCGGCGACGGCATAGCTGCTTTGCCCCTTGGCGGAGCCGCTGCCGCAGGCGCAGAGCGAGAAGACCATCAGAACGGCAAGAAACAGAGCGGTGATCTTTTTCATGTTGTTATCCTCCTCACATTGAAGTGTTGCTTGTCCTTTCACTCTCACAGACGGAACGGGAAGAAAAAAGTTCCCGCCCGGGGGAAAAGAATTTGCTTTCTCTGCGAAAATATGCAAATACTCCGGCCGGAAGAGGCCGGAGTATTTTGACAGAGAAGTTCAGTTGCCCGCCTTGCGGCGCGCGCAGAGCAGCACGATCAGCGAGAGGATGAGCAACACGAGCGACGTCGTGATCGTGCCCTCCACGCCGAAGGCGGTGCTGTAAAGCACGCTGTCCGTCGCGGCCTCAAGATGCAGGAACGAGCCCTGGGACACGATGCCGGAGTTGGGCAGCCCGAAAAAGATGCTCTGGGAATAGTTCCAGGCCGTGTGGACGGCGACGCAGAACCAGAGGCTTTCAAGCTTCGCCATCGCAACGCTCAGCGCAAGGCCGAAGAGGACGATGTTCACGACGGACAGCACCGTGACGCCGGGGTTGGCAAGATGCAGCGCGCCGAAGAGAAACGCGTTGACGATCCCGGCGACCCAGACGTTATAGCGCTCGCGCACCGCGCCGAACATATAGCCGCGGCAGAGCAGCTCCTCCGCGCCGGACTGGACGCAGACGCATCCGAGCGCCCCGAGCAGATACGGCAGATCGAAGCGGCCGACGGAAAAGTCCAGATCGCCGTGGAGATACGCCGCGAGGATGCACAGCGCATTCATCGCAAAGCCCACGAGCAGCCCGAGACCGAAAAGCTTCCAGGTGTTGCCGCTGCCGCCGTTCGGGCCGAGGTGCAGGAAGGAGCGGAAGATCGGCCGCTCGCACAGCAGCGTGTAGAGCAGCACGACAAGATGGATCCCCCAGAAGGAGAGATACATAAAGAGGAACAGCGTGGCGCCGTCGGTGATATGGAGGGCGCTGGCAAGCGCGTTCATGGAAAGATCGCCCAGAAGCTGGCCGGCAAGCATCAGCGCGATGAGCACGACCGCCCAGATCATGTGGCGGATCTTTTTGCGGGGCTTTGCCGGCGCGGGCTCGACCCATTCGACCGGCTGGGGAGTCTTGCTTTCTTCGTTCATCGGATGATCTCCTTGTTGTTCTTTTTCCTTTGGAAATAACGCCGCCCCGGAGCATCCGGGACGGCGTCATGCGTACAGGGGAAAATCAGCGCCCGGCGTAACGGGAGAAGAAGCGCAGCACGGGCTCATAGCCCTCGATCTGCTCCTCGACAAACGCGTTCACCGCATCGGAGAGCAGCGCGTTCTCGGCGATCACGTTGCTGTAAAGATCACCCTCGCCGACGAAGTAGACGAGGTGGTAGCCGGCATAGCCGCTGTTCTCGCCGTAGACGACGTCGATGTCGCCGCTCTTGTGGCCGGCAAAGCAGAAGGCGTCGAATTCGGGGACCATCTGCCCCTTGTAGATGTTCTCGTACAGACCGCCGTTCGTGTTCGAGCCGGCGTCCTCGGAGTACTGCTCGGCCAGCGCGGCAAAGCTCTCCTCGGTCTTGTCGCCGCTTTCAAACTCGGCCTTGATCTCATTGATACGCGCAAGCGCGGCCTGCTTGGCCTCGTCGGTGTAGGCGCCGTTTTCATCGGCCTCGGCACGGATCAGGATGTGGCGGGCCGAAACGGTGGGATAGTGGTTGTCCTCGCGCGCGAGGAACACGACGACGTAATAGCCGTCGCCCGCAGCGCTCTCGACGACGGAGACGTCGCCTTCCTTGCGGGAGCTGTCGCGCAGGAACTCACCCATGTCGCCGAGACTGCTGCCGGAGACGGCGGTGCGCAGCGTGGCGCTCTCGGGATCAAACTCGGCCTCGACGGCGGCGTTCAGACGCTCGGTCGGATCTTCGATGTCCGCGCCGTCGCGGTAGGCGGTCTCGATCGCCTCGGCGGTCATGCGGGCCTCGAGCAGGGTCTGCTCGGTCACGACGGTTTCGGGCACTTCGCCTTCGGCAGCCTCTTCGGGGACGGTCTCGGCCGCGACGAAGTAGTAGGCGTAGTCGAAGAGGTCACGGCTGCCCTCGAGCGAGGCATAGTATTCCTCAAGCTCCTCGGGCGTGTACGTGAGCGAGTCGGAGTACTGCTGCAGCGCCTTGGAGGCAAGCTGGCTGTCGGCCGTGAGACGGCGCACGGTGGCGGCGTTCACGCCGGTGCCGTACTGGGCGGCGAAGAAATTGTTGAGATTCGAGAAGCCGGCGAGCTTGGCCGAGGACTCGGCGCTGGCGAGGTCGGCGTCGATCGCGGCGAGCTCATCGGCGTCAAGGCTGATGCCGTTCGCGGCGGCATAGTCCTTGAGCGCAGTGATCTGCTGCATCGTGCTCAGCGCGCCCTGCATGAAGTAGTCGCGCCAGGTCTGACCTTCGCCGAGCATGGAGCACGCCTGCTTGCCGAGCGAGGCGACGCCCTGGGTGGTGTCGAGCCCGAACGCGGAGGCATAGGAGCCGTACTGGCTGACGAAGTTCGAATACTGGTTGAGATAGTAATAGCTCAGCTCCGCGGGGGAGTATTTGGTATCGCCGACGGTGACGGCGGTGGTGTGCTTGTAGACAAAGCCCGTGTTGAGCAGCAGGATCACGATCAGCAAAACCGCGACGAGGATCGAGCCGATCGTCCACTGGCGCTTGCTCTTGGCGGCCTTTTTCTCGGCCTCCTGCTGGGCGAGCATTTTCTTGTCGGTACCGGCTTCACGCGCGGCCTGACGGTTCTTTCTTTCCGTTGATGCGCTCATTGCATTCATCCTTTGTTGTGAGTACTTTTGCCCGCTTTTGCAAACAGGCTGAAACATTATAACGCAAAGAGGGGCGCGATTCAAGAGAAAAGATACAAAAAGCGGACGCATATTCCGCCCGCGCCGGGCATAGAATGAGAGCATGCTGAAAAAGGGGAGGTCGGAACATGGAAAAAGACGTCGACGACTTGATCTTCGAGGATTGCGAATACGCCGTCAGCGCACGATAAAACGGGAGAAACCCTTTGGGCTTCTCCCGTTTTCTAAGAACTAGAAACTAGAAACTAAGAACTAATTCTCCGCGCGCATCGAGAGGAAGGCGTTGATAAAGCCGTCGAGGTCGCCGTCCATCACGTTCTGGATGTTGCTGTTTTCATACTCGGTCCGGTGATCCTTGACCAGCTGATAGGGCATGAAGACATAGGAGCGGATCTGGCTGCCCCATTCGATCTTCATCTGCACGCCCTTGATGTCGCTGATCTTTTCCAGATGCTCGCGCTCCTTGATCTCGGCAAGGCGTGCGCGCAGCATGTTTTTGCAGTTTTCGAGGTTCTGGAAGTGGCTGCGCTCGACCTGGCTCGATACGACGATGCCCGTCGGGATGTGGGTCAGACGCACGGCCGAGGAGGTCTTGTTGACCTTCTGCCCGCCGGCGCCGGAGGAACGGAACACGTCCATCTTGATGTCCTCGTCGCGCAGTTCGATCTCGCCGGGATCGGCGATCTCGGGCATGACCTCGACCGCGGCGAAGGAGGTGTGCCGCCGGCCGGCCGCGTCAAAGGGGCTGACACGCACGAGCCGGTGGATGCCGTGCTCGCTCTTCAAAAAGCCGTAGGCGTTTTCGCCCTCGATCATGATCGTGGCGCTCTTGATGCCGGCCTCGTCGCCGTCGAGATAGTCCATGACCTTGACCTTGTAGCCGTGGCGGTCGGCCCACATGTTGTACATGCGGTAGAGCATCGAGGCCCAGTCCTGCGCCTCGGTCCCGCCGGCGCCGGCGTGGAAGGTCAAAATCGCGTTGTTCGCGTCGTATTCGCCGGTCAAAAGTGTGGACAGGCGCATCGACTCGGCTTTTTCGGAGAAAGCGGCAAACTCGCTCTGCAGCTCGGAGAGCATCGACTCGTCGTTCTCCTCGATGGCCATTTCGCACAGCGTATACATATCGTCCCACGAGGCGCAGAGCTTTTCATAGCTCTCGACCTTTCCCTTGAGGGTCTTGAGGCGCTTTTGCACCTTCTGGGATTTCTCCACGTCGTTCCAGAAGCCGTCGCGCGCGCTCATCGCCTCGAGCTCTTCGATCTCCTTGCGGGCGGGCTCAAGCTTCAGCGCGCCGCGCAGCACCTCGAGCGTGGGCTTGGCGGCGTTCAGTTTGGCTTTATATTCTTCAAATTCAAGCATTTTGTTCCCTACTCCTGATGATCAGTCTTAACTTCAATATTATATACAAAATTCCATGACTTGTAAATCCGTAATTTTATCAGCTTTTTTGCCTTGCAAAGAGGGCTTTTTCTCTTCCCTTCAAGGCAAAAGTATGGTAAACTTATTCTGTATGATAATGTCCTCCCGCCGCGCCGGGAAAAGCGGCGGAGAATAAATGATATGAGGAGAAAAAAGATGATCGCACACGGCAAAGAAATCAAAGTGTTCTGCGGCAATTCCAACCCCGAGCTGGCCGAAGAGATCTGCAGCCAGCTTTACACCAAGCTCGGCGATGCCTCCGTTTCCCAGTTCGCCGACGGCGAGTGCTCCATTTCCGTGGCGGAGCCCGTCCGCGGCAAGGACGTCTTTATCGTGCAGTCCACCTGCAACCCGGTCAATGACCACCTGATGGAGATGCTGGTCATGATCGACGCGATGCGCCGTGCCTCCGCCGGCCGCATTACCGCCGTGATCCCCTATTTCGGCTATGCCCGCCAGGACCGCAAGGCCAAGAGCCGCGATCCGATCTCGGCCAAACTCGTGGCGAACCTGATCACCGCCGCCGGCGCCGACCGCGTCCTGACGATGGACCTTCACGCCGCCCAGATCCAGGGCTTTTTTGACATCCCCGTGGACAACCTGATGGGCGCCCACCTGTTTGCCAAGCACTATATCAAGCAGTTCGGCAAGAGCAACGACGAGATCATGGTCGTCTCCCCCGACGTCGGCAGCACCGCCCGCGCCCGCGCCTTCTCGATGAAGCTGGGCGTGAACATGGCGATCGTCGACAAGCGCCGCGAAAAGGCCAACCAGAGCGAAGTCATGAACATCATCGGCAACGTCGAGGGCAAGAAGTGCATCCTGCTCGACGACATCGTCGACACGGCCGGCTCGCTCGTCGGCGCCGCCAAGGCGATCTCCGAGATCGGCGGAGCGAAGGAAGTCTACGCCTGCGCCACGCACGGCGTGCTCTCCGGCCCGGCGCTCGACCGTATCGAGAACAGCTGCATCAAGGAGCTGCTCTTCCTCGACACGATCCCCTATCCCGCCGACAAGCCCAAGTGCGACAAGATCCGTTACCTCTCCACCGCCTCCGTGTTTGCCGAGGCGATCCGCAGGATCTACGAGGAGGTCTCGATCTCCAATCTGTTTGACTGATCTTTCAGGAGCGAATACAAGCATGTTTTTCCGAAAAGCAGGCGGGGTAAGCTGGCTCGTCGTGTTCCTGGGCAACCCGGGAAGGGAATATGAAAACACGCGCCACAACGCCGGCTTCCTTGCCGCCGACGCGATGGAAAAGCTGACCGGCACCGCGATCAATAAGCTCAAGTTCCACGCCCTGACGGGGCGCTGCACCGTCGGGAATGAAGACGTGCTGCTCATGAAGCCACAGACCTATATGAACCTCTCCGGCGACGCGGTCGGCGAGGCGGCGCGCTTTTACAAGATCCCGGCGGAAAAGGTCATCGTCGTCTCGGACGAGACCGCGCTGCCGATCGGACGACTCCGCGTGCGCCGCAGCGGCTCGGCCGGCGGGCATAACGGCCTGAAAAGCATCATCTCCGCTCTCGGCGGCGAGAATTTCCCCCGCATTCGTCTCGGCGTCGGCGGCAAGCCGCACGAGGACTATGACATGCGCGACTGGGTGCTCTCCCGCGTCACGGGGCAGGACTTAGATGCGCTCACCGATGCGGCGCAGCGCGCGGCAAAGGCCGCCGTGTGCTACATCGAAAACGGCCCGGACAAGGCCATGAACGAGTTCAATCAGGGGAAATAAGACGGCGCGTCTTCCCCCCTTTTGAAAAACGGAAAATCAAATCAGAAGAAAGAAGCGTGGAAAAATGAAGAAAAGCTGTATTGCCATGCTCCTCGCCGGCGGACAGGGCTCGCGCCTGTACGCGCTGACGCAGGACGTGGCAAAGCCGAGCGTTCCCTTTGGCGGCAAGTACCGCATCATTGATTTCCCCCTTTCCAACTGCGCAAACTCCGGCATCGACACCGTCGGCGTGCTGACCCAGTACCGCCCGCTGAAGCTCAACAGCTACATCGGCAACGGCCAGCCCTGGGACCTCGACGTCTCCGACGGCGGCGTGTACATCCTGCCGCCCTATCTCGGCGCGCATGAGCAGGGCTCCTGGTTCTCCGGCACGGCCAACGCCATCTACCAGAACATCGCCTTTATCGAGATGTACGATCCGGACAACGTGCTGATCCTCTCCGGCGACCACATCTACAAGATGGACTATGCCGAGATGCTTCGCGCCCATCTGGATTCCGGCGCCGCCTGCACGATCGCCGTGCAGCAGGTCTCGATGGCCGAGGCCACGCGTATGGGCATCATGAGCGTGGACGAGCACGACTTCATCACCGAATTTGAAGAAAAGCCCAAGCAGCCCAAGAGCGATCTCGCCTCGATGGGCATCTACATATTCAACTGGAAGAAGCTGCGCGAGGCGCTGATCGCTGATGAGAACGACCCGAACTCCAGCAAGGACTTCGGCAAGAACATCATCCCGAAGATGCTCGCCGCGGGCGAGCGGATGCTGGCCTACCGCTTCCAGGGCTACTGGCGCGACGTCGGCACGATCACTTCGCTGTGGGACGCCAATATGGACATGCTCTCGACGGATCTTATAAACCTCTTTGATCCCGAGTGGCCCATCAGCTCGCGCAGCCCGATCTGCCCGCCGCACTACGCCGGCAAGGACGCGAAGATCATCCATTCGATCGTCACCGAGGGCTGTGAGATCTACGGCGAGGTCGAAAACTCCGTGCTCTCGTCCTCCGTCCGGGTGGGCGAAGGCGCAAAGGTGCTCTACAGCGTGCTGATGCCCGGCGCCGTCGTCGAGGACGGCGCGGTCGTGGAATACGCGATCGTCGGCGAGAACACCGTCATCGGCAAGGGCGCGCACATCGGCGCCGCTCCCGACGGAACGGAGAGCTGGAGCGTTGCGACCTGCGGACCGAACATCACGATCCGCGACGGCGCCGTCGTTCCGGCCGCCGCCATGATCTACAACGGCGAGGAGGTTTGAGAAATGAAAGATTTTCACGGAATTATCTTTGCCTACAGCGCCGCGCCCGAGCTGCGTGAGCTGGTCACCCACCGCACCGCGGCCTCGATGCCGATCTTCGGCCGCTACCGCGTGATCGACTTCTCCCTCTCCTCGCTGATGAACGCGGGCATCCATGACGTCGGCGTCATCATGCAGCGCGATTACCAGTCGCTGATGGACCACATCCGCAACGGCAAGTCCTGGGACATGAGCCGCAAGGACGGCGGCGTCCGTCTGCTGCCCCCGTTCGGCATGCCCGGCTACCACAGCGGCAACTACTTCGGCACGATGGAAGCGCTCAACGGCGTGGGCGACTATATCCGCGACATCCCGCAGAAGTATGTCGTGCTGCTGCTGGGCAACATGTGCGCCAACCTTGATCTGAACGCCGCCGGCGAGCAGCACATCCGCTCCGGCGCGCCGATCACCGCGATCTGCAGCACCCACACCCCGCCCACCGCGCAGCACCGCTATGTTGTCGGCGAGGACGGCTTTGTCAAGACCGCGCGCTTCTACCGCGAGGGCGACGAAGAGGGCTACACCTCGATGGAAGGCTACATCATCGACAAGGAACTGCTCGTCCGCATGATGGACGAGTGCGCGGCCAAGAACCTCTATCGCTTCCACCGCGACGCCATTTCCAGCTATCTTGCCGCGGGCGGGAAGATGGACGTCTACCTGCACGAGGGCTATTACATGCCCATCCGCTCGGTCGATCTGTACTACCGCGCCAACCGCGATATGCTCGATTCCGACAAGCGGCATGATCTCTTCGCGCCGGAGCGTCCGATCCGCACCCGCCACCACTCGCTGGTGAGCACCTATTACGGCGAAAACGCCGTCTCGTCGAACAGCCTGGTCGGCGACAACTGCCGCATCCTCGGCACGGTGGAGAACAGTATCCTCTCCTCCGAGGTCGTCGTCGAGGAGGGCGCCCATCTCAAGGACTGCGTGATCATGCGCCGCACCGTGATCGGCAAGGGCGCGCAGCTTGACTGCGTGATTGCCGACAAGGACTGCGTGATTGCGCCCGACACCGCCCTGAAGGGCAACGAGCGTCTGCCGCTCGTCATCCCCAAGAGCAGCCACATTTGATACGCAGCGCCAAATAGCGTTTTATCGGCGTTTCGTATAGCAACGATTATACGAGCCCGCGGGGGTCCGCTTCGGACTCCCGCGGGCAAAGCAAACCGCAAGACAGATTTCGGAGGACACGAATTTGACCAGCCAGATATCCAAAGATGAAGTGAGAAGCGCGATAGAGGATCGCCTCTGCGCGTATTTTGCCGTGACGAGCGAGACCGCCACCGACGACCAGATCTTCCAGGCCTCGGCGATGGTGATCCGCGAGATCATGAGCCGCCTGCTCGCGGTCGAAAGCCCGCGTGCCAAGAAAAAAGAAGTACATTACATGTCCATGGAATTCCTCATGGGCCGCAGCCTGATGAAGAACGCCTTCAACCTCGGCATTTCCGAGGCGCTTGTCGGCGCGCTGGAGGACATGGGAAAGAACGCCACGGACATTTTTGAGACCGAGCCCGACGCGGGCCTCGGCAACGGCGGTCTCGGCCGTCTTGCCGCCTGCTATATGGACAGCATGGCCACGCTCGGCATGGAGGCCACGGGATATTCCATCTGCTATGAGCTCGGCATTTTCAAGCAGAAGTTTTCCGACGGCCGCCAGACCGAGGTCGCCGACAACTGGCGCCTTGCGGCCGAGGGCTGGCTCGTCCCGCGCTATGACGACGCGGTCGAGGTCCGCTTCGGAGGCCAGATCTCCGCGCACTGGGACAGCTACGGCCACTACAAGGCCGAGCATACCGACTACACGCCCGTCATCGCGATCCCGCGCGACATGCTGATCGCGGGCTATGAGGGCAAGGAGATCAACAAGCTGCGTCTCTGGGACGCGAAGAGCCCCAGCCAGCTCGACATGTATCTCTTCTCCAACGCCGAGTACGTCAAGAGCCTCGAGGAGCGCACGATGGCCGAGGTCATCACCAAGGTGCTCTATCCCGCCGACGAGAAGCTCGAGGGCAAGATCCTGCGTCTCAAGCAGCAGTATTTCTTCGTCTCCGCCACCGCGCAGGACATCGTGCGCAAGCACATCGAAAAGTGGGGCGACATCCGCTCCTTCGGCGAGCACCACACGATCCAGATCAACGATACGCACCCGACGCTGATTATCCCCGAGCTGATGCGGCTCTTCATGGACGAGCACGGCCTGGGCTGGGACGAGTCCTGGGAGATCGTGAAGAAGAGCGTGGCCTATACCAACCACACGGTCATGAGCGAGGCGCTGGAGCGCTGGCCCCAGCAGATCATCCAGCAGCTGCTGCCCCGCATCTGGGAGATCCTCTGTGAGATCAACCGCCGCTGGGTCAACTACCTGATTTATAATTTTGGCCAGGACGAGCGCGTGGGACGCAACCTCATCATCCGCGACAACCAGGTGCTGATGGCCAATCTCTGCCTTGCGGCCTGCTATAAGGTCAACGGCGTGTCCCGCCTGCACGGCGAGATCCTGCGCAACGACCTCTTCCGTGACCTCTGCTCGCTGCGCCCCGACCACTTTACCTATGTCACCAACGGTATCGACCACCGCCGCTGGCTCGCCCAGATCAACCCCGGCCTGCACGGCCTGATCTGCGAGCTGCTGGGCGGCGAGGAATACCTGACGCAGCCGGAAAAGCTGGAAGAACTCGTCCGCTTTGCCGACGACAAGGAGGTACGCCGCCGCGTGCTGGCCATCAAGCGTGAGAACAAGCGCCGCTTTGCCGACTTTGCCCGCCGCAACGACAATTTTACCTTCGACCCCGAGGGCATCATGGACGTCCAGGTCAAGCGTCTGCACGAGTACAAGCGCCAGCTGCTGTGCGCCATGCACATCGCAAGCCTGCAGCTGCAGCTGCATGACGACCCCAACCGCGACTTTACGCCGCGCACCTTCGTTTTCGGCGCCAAGGCCGCCGCGGGCTACAAGACGGCCAAGCGCATCATCGAGCTGCTGCTGAGCATGCAGAACGACATCAACAACGACCCCGTCTGCCGCGGCAAGCTGCAGGTCTATTTCGTGGAGAACTACCGCGTATCCGCAGCCGAGGCCACCGTGCCCGCCGCCCAGGTGTCCGAGCAGATCTCCA
>Ga0247611_10005131_pt1 | contig 17615 bp, 11 predicted proteins | sample 177DNAGHGhighgp2_FD_192422 | JGI IMG/M metagenome (GOLD analysis project Ga0247611, IMG submission 192422) | Sheep rumen microbial communities from Palmerston North, Manawatu-Wanganui, New Zealand - 1770 DNA GHGhigh gp2 | ecosystem: Host-associated > Mammals > Digestive system > Stomach > Rumen... | reverse complement strand
CGAGCGACATACGGGGGCAGGCCTTTCTCTATCACAAATTGAAGCACAAGACCTTCCTATACCTCACCGAGATATGTTGCCTATAAGTATGGAAGAACAGGTGATTTGCTTTGCCGATAAGTTTTTCTCCAAGACAAAACTTGCTGAAGAAAAGTCTGTTGAACAGGCGCGCAAGAGCCTGCTTAAGTTCGGCGAAGAGGGCGTGGAGCGATTTGACCGTTGGTGTCAGATGTTCCTCTAAGAACTAAAAAACCGTTAAAAGTGCGAGATTTATTCATTTAATTACTATTTTTGTACGTTTATGGGTCATTGTGGCCGAGCGTATTTTTAGATAAACGATTGAGATTTAGAGTCATCATATTGTTTTTGCTACTTGTGACATTCGTCTTCTGCTCATTGGATGCGAGTGCGCAACGTCGTCGTAATACTCGTGTGTCTCCTCTTTCTTCTGAGGCGGCAACTCAAACGTTGCCTTCTGACTCACTAGCCATTGATTCCTTAGCGCTTGATTCTTTGGTGACTGACTCCTTGGCTGTTGATAGTGTCCCATCACGTAAGGAATCTATTACAGCTCCTGTCGATTTTGAAGCTGCTGACTCTATTGTCTTTACTCAAAACGGTTTTGCCCACTTGTATGGTGAGGGTAAGGTAACTTACGAGCAGATTAATTTGGCTGCCGATGTTATCTCGATGAATATTGACAGCACCACCGTCTATGCCTATGGGCGTGAAGATTCTTTGGGTGTGGTACAAGGAAAGCCTGTCTTTACTGAGGGAGAGACGCCCTATGAAACCAATCAGATACGCTATAACTTCACCAGTAAGAAAGGTATCATCAGTAATATTGTTACTCAGCAGGGTGAGGGTTATGTCATAGGTAACAACGCCAAGAAGGGTGCCAATGATGAGATTTACCTCAAACAGGGTATCTACACCACTTGCGAGAACCACGACCATCCGCATTTCTATATGCAGATGACTTATGCTAAGGTGCGCCCAAAGAAGAATGTGGTGACGGGTCCTGCCTATCTGGTGGTAGAAGATGTACCGCTTCCCATCGCAGTGCCATTTTTCTTCTTCCCATTCAATAGCACCTATTCGTCAGGTATTCTGATGCCTACCTATATGGATGACTCCAACCGAGGGTTCGGTTTGACTAACGGTGGTTACTATTTTGCCATCAGCGATAAGATGGACCTTGCCTTGCGTGGTGATATCTTCACCAGGGGTTCGTGGCGTGTAGAAGCTACCACCAATTATGTGAAGCGTTACAAGTATTCAGGAAACTTCCAGGCTAGCTATCAAGTGACAAAGATGGGTGATAAAGGGTTGCCTGACTTTTCTGAGTCTAAGGACTTCAAGATTGTCTGGTCTCACCGCCAGGATGCAAAGGCAAATCCAAACACGACATTTACTGCAAGCGTAAATTTTTCTACAAGTAGTTATGAAAAGACCAATGTCGGCAACCTGTATAATGCCCAGGCAATGGCACAAAATACTAAGACTTCAAGTGTGAGCTACTCGCGCAACTTTCCTGATCAGAAACTTAACATCTCGCTGACCACCAACATTGCGCAAACCACACGTGATTCGTCTGTTTCTATCACTTTGCCCGATTTAAACATTGCGCTTTCTACTATATTCCCATTCAAACGCAAGCATCCTGTGGGCAACGAACGTTGGTATGAGAAAATATCCATGCGATATAGTGGACGCTTCTCTGCCAGCATCAATACTAAAGACAACCTTATCTTCAAAAAGAGCTATATCAAGGACTGGCGCAACGGAGCGAAACACGATATTCCTGTCAACGCTACGTTCACGTTGTTCAAATATTTCAACGTAACACCTAACTTTAGCTATACTGAGCGCTGGTATACTCAGAAAATAAAGAAAGATTGGGATCCAGTTGAACAGCAAGTGATCAACACCGATACAATCTATGGCTTCCACCGTGTGTACAACTATACAGGTGGCATCAGTGTCAACACTAAGGTATATGGCATGTATCAGCCCATGTTTATGAAAAAGAAACAGATACAAATCCGTCATATCATTACGCCTGAGGTTTCGCTGAATTTTAATCCAGATTTTGGTTCTTCCCGCTATGGCTATTATGACAGCTATGTGCGTCGTGACCTGAACGGTACGCCTCGTGATACGGTGGTGTATTCTATGTATGAGGGGGCGTTGTTCGGAGTTCCTGGCAGGGGTAAGAGTGGCGTAGCGAGTTTCCGTCTCAGCAATAACCTTGAGATGAAATACCGCGACAAGAACGACAGCATCAAGAAGGTAAGCCTTATTGACGAACTGGGTTTCGGTATTTCTTACAACTTTGCAGCTAAAGAAAAACCGTGGAGCGATTTGTCGATGAACCTCCGAATGAAGATTACGAAGAACTATACCTTCAGCATGAGTACTTCGTTTGCTACCTATGCTTATGACTTCGACAAGAATGGCAATGTCATTGTGGGCAATCGCACAGAATGGTCGTATGGTCGCTTTGGACGATTCCAGGGTTATGGCACCTCGTTCAACTATACCCTTAACAACGAAACTTTCAAGAAACTCTTTGGCAAGAAAGACAGAGATAATGACGATGGGCGAGGCCCCGATACTTCCCCTGATAGTGATGATGACTCTGACCTTGACGATGATGCACCGCAACCTAAGCGTAAGGTACAAGCGGCTACTGATGGTGATGGCTATCAGAAGCCTAATATACAGTGGTCAGTCAACCTCAGCACAGGCTTCAATATACGTGAAGACCGTACTAAACCTATCAATAAGCGGACCATGCGTTATCCCTATAAAATTAGTTTGAATGCCTTGAATATCAATGGTAACCTCAAACTGACGAATAAGTGGATGATGAATTTCAATACGGGCTACGATTTTGAGACCAAGAAGATTGTGCAAACCTCATTCAACATCAGTCGCGACTTGCACTGCTTCACTATGACGGCTGCCATCTCTCCTTTTGGACAGTACAAATACTATAATTTCACTATTCGTGCTACAGCCAGCATCTTGCAAGACCTTAAGTGGGATCAGCGCAGTAATACGACAAGTAATATCCGTTGGTATTGATCTCTGGTTGCAGATATTGCCATATAGGTGGCGAAAGCCTCCTAACTATCGTTGCAAAGTCTCCTATTTGCTGTTGGAAAGCTTACTCTCCACCGTCGCAGTATCCGCCAAGAGTCGTCGCAATATCTTCTATGGGGGTATAGAAGATACTGCGTCCAATCATAGGAGATACTGCGTCAGGTCATAGCAATATCTCCGTCAACAGATAGAAGGCATCTCTCTCAAAAATAGTTATTTTTGGTTATTCAAAAGACGATTGGCATAATTAGATTTACCAAACTATAGGTGCCATATTATGTTGCTTTAGGTAGCTGTTGGCAAGACTGAAATGATGGTTACCAAAGAAACCTCGATAGGCAGATAGGGGGGAAGGGTGTGCAGAAGTGAGTACCAGATGCTTCTGGCGGTTAATGAAGGCACCTTTCTTCTGTGCATAGCTGCCCCAAAGGATGAATACTACATGCTCTTTTTCGGCATCAATAGTGCGAATTACTGCATCCGTAAATGCTTCCCATCCTTTGTTTTGGTGAGAACCTGCCTGATGTTCCCTTACGGTCAGGGTGGCGTTGAGCAGCAACACCCCTTGTTGAGCCCAGCGGGTGAGGTTACCACTTGCAGGAACTGGTGCTCCCGTATCATCGTGTATTTCCTTAAAGATATTTACTAACGACGGAGGAAAATCTATCCCATCATTCACAGAAAAGCATAGACCATGGGCCTGTCCAGGTTCATGATAAGGATCCTGCCCGATAAGTACCACCTTCACTTTGTCAAACGGGCAAAGGTTGAAAGCATTAAAGATAAGCTTTCCTGGGGGGTAGATGCGAAAGTGCTGGTATTCCGAACGCACAAAGTTAGTCAACTGCTCGAAATAAGGCTTGTCGAACTCTGGTTGTAATCTCGCTTTCCAACTTTCTTCTATCTGTACGTTCATACCTGATATTAATATGATTTACTCTTAATTCTACAAAATTAAGTCATATTCCTGCCTTATACATGTCATTGAATAGTATTTAATGTTTTTTAACATTCCGGAGGGGAGGGAATGAAGGCTTTTACAATTATCTGATATTCCTTTGGAGAATGACCTGGAGAAGGGAATAATATTAGAAGGGCCTGTGGGCATACAACTATCAAATGTCAGCAATAAATACCCTCAAGGTGAACGAGCTATTTTCCAGCATTTTTCTTATCATTTCAATCCTGGTAGTAGAACAGCAATTGTAGGTGAGACCGGTGTAGGTAAAAGCACATTATTCAGATTAATATTAGCTTTGCTGACACCCGATCAGGGTGATATCATCTTACAAAGTAAAGATAAGGATTACCCTATGTCTCCCAGCTTGAGAGGGAATATTGCTTATGTTCCACAAGGAAATACCTTACTGAGTGGCACTATCAGACAAAACCTTTTATTAGCTAACCCTCTAGCAACAGAAGAAGAGCTGCGGCATGCTTTATATACCGCTTCTGCTGAATTCGTTTACAAGCTCCCCAACGGATTAGATACGGTATGTGGAGAGAAAAGCGAGGGATTAAGCGAAGGACAAGCTCAGCGAATAGCTATTGCTCGTGGTTTGTTAAGACCTGGCAACATTATGCTGTTTGATGAATTTAGTGCATCATTGGATTTGGAAACGGAAAAAGTATTAATTACTCGTCTGTTAGAAAACTATCCACAAAAAACAATGATATTTATTACGCACCGAGACCATATACTTAAGTATTGCAGTGACGTAATTAGATTAAGTTTTTGATTAAATCAGTGACCCGGGCGGGATTCAAACCCGCGACCTTCAGAACCGGAATCTGACGCTCTATTCAGCTAAGCTACCAGGCCTATTCTCGCACTGCAAAAGTACACAAATAGTTCACATCTGCCAAATCTTTTGTTGGTTTTTCTATTCTCAATACCTTTGGGCCAACTATTACTATTAAAGCATGGGTTCTGAGGAGTTGTTTACTCGTTGGACAAGGGAATGATGCTGCGAAGATGGAGAAGCAGCTTGAGTGTAATAGAGAGTGTGCTGGACATTAGCAGAATGAGTGATGTTGATGGAGTGTTTGAAGCGAAGGATTCTTGGACTTGTTAATTGTCAAAGCCTCCAAAAACTAATTGTTATTTTGGAAAGCCAGAAAGAAATTATTGCTGCATTTTGTCAAATAATTGTCCTAATGGTGAGCACCTATCAATATAATTTGTATCTTTGCCTCGCAAATATAATAAAGTTAAGGTAAGAAGATGAGTTATTTTATAAAACCTACCCACTATAGACCTCTGCTTGACATGAGACAAACCGAACAGGGCATCAAGCAGATTAAGGATTTCTTCCAGGTAAATCTTTCATCGGAACTTCACTTGAGACGTGTGACAGCTCCCCTTTTCGTGTTGAAAGGCATGGGTATCAACGATGACCTCAATGGAGTGGAGCATGCTGTGAGTTTTCCTATCAAGGATTTGGGAGGCGCAGAGGCTGAGGTGGTACATTCTTTGGCGAAATGGAAAAGACTGACCCTTGCCGAGTATAACATAGAACCAGATTATGGTATCTATACCGATATGAATGCTATCCGTGCCGATGAGGAACTGGGCAATCTACATTCTTTGTATGTTGATCAGTGGGACTGGGAGCGGGTGATTACTCCTGAAGAACACCATGTGGAGTTCCTTAAGGAAGTGGTGACTCGCATTTATGCTGCTATGCGGCGCACTGAGTATATGGTGTTTGAGAACTATCCAGAAATCACACCTCTGCTGCCTAAGAAGCTCCATTTCATTCATGCAGAGGAATTGCGTCAGCTCTATCCCTATATGACTCCTAAAGAACGTGAGAATGCCATCACTAAGAAGTTTGGTGCCGTCTTTATTATTGGTATTGGTTGTCCCTTAGGCGATGGTAAGCCTCATGACGGTCGTGCTCCCGACTATGATGACTATACCACTCCTGGTCTTAACGACCTGCCTGGTTTGAACGGTGACCTTATGTTGTGGAATGATGTGCTCCAGTGCGCTTTCGAGATATCCTCCATGGGAATCCGTGTCAATAAGGAAGTTATGCTTAAGCAGCTGAAGGAAGCGGGCAAGGAAGAACGTAGAAACCTTTATTTCCATCAGAAGTTGATTAACGGTGAGTTGCCATTGTCAATCGGTGGTGGTATCGGTCAGTCACGTCTTTGCATGTATTACCTTCGCAAAGCCCATGTGGGTGAGATACAGGCAAGTATCTGGCCAGACGAAATGCGTAAGCAGTGTGAGTCAGAAGGGATACATCTGATATAAGGAATTACGGACTACTGAGTAAGATTCTTTTGTAGATAAGGTCAGCATCTTAGGTGTTGGCCTTTAATTATAAAAATACAGTTAAATAATAATTTTTTCCCCGAAAAATGTTGTAACTTTGCCCGTTGGATTATTATAGTTAATGATTAATATCAGGCAGTATTGAATAACAATGGTATGGATACCGTTTCGGCATTAACATATTATATCAAGTTGTTTTGGGCGTATGGCACCTATTATATGCTATACATAGTCAATGTGTTCCATGACTATCCCATAGAGGTTAAGATTGCTGCCATAGCCACTGTCATATGGGGAATAGCTATATTGGTTCTTTCTTTCGAAATGCTAAGGCAATCTCTTCGTAAAAAAAGGAAAAGAAAGATTCAGAAGACTCTTAGGGGCAGATTCCTGAAAGGCTTAGAATATATGTTTTTATCAGATGAAGCCAGTCCTAACATGACTCGGGAGGAAATTATGAAGGTGCTGAATATTGATACAGGCATAGCTAAGAAAAACCTGTTAAGAAATAAACTCGAGAAACAGGTTTTCTGTCGCATGTTTTATGACATTTTGATTTCAGGCTATGCGCGTAGTGGACGCCGTAGCAACTTGTATCGAACGCTTGATATTTTTGGAATTCCTAAATTCCTGGAAGATGACGTGAACTATGGTACGCTATGGAATAAGGTAAGTGCCATCAATATGATGCGAACCTATCGGTTGCCCATCAGCCCTTGGGTCATCAATAAGCTGATGGATGCCAAAAGAATCCGCATACGCCGTCTCGCCATGTATTCAGCTGTCAGGTCAAGCTCAGAGAATGACCTGGAGGCATTTGAAACAGAATTTTTCGAGAACAACTGCTGCATCTATGACGAAATAGTCATTGGATACGAACTTCAGCGCCGCAAGAAAGACGGGATGAGACTTCCGAATCTTGCCAGCTGGTCTCACCGCTTTAAGTCACCCGAGATAAAATGTATGTTTACCAGAATGATGAGGCGCTTCGAACAGAAGGAAGCGTGTGGACAGCTAAGGGATTTATTCGTGGAGACCCATCATAAGAAACTGGTGGAAGAGATTTGCCGTACCTGGGGCTATCTGCGATATATAGAGGGTGAAGATATCATGGTAGATGCTTTTCCATTGCAGCCTGACGATACGAAAGTGGCTATTCTTCATGCAGTAGCGAGAATAAACTCAGGAAAAAGAATCGACTTGTTTACATACGCTTATGAAACATCACTGAATCCCCATGTCAGGTTTGAAGCGTTAAGATGCCTGTATAATTATGGAGTTCAGGGTAGAACTAAGCTAAAGGATTTGGAGAACAACGCTACTCCTGTTGACAAGAAGTTCTTTGACTTTTTCCACAATGCCATCACTTTGCAGAACATCCCTCTAGATGAGGTCCAGATATATCATCAGACAATTGAGACTTATTACAGTATGGCAAATTAAACAGAATCGTCATGTGGCTTAAAATTTATTACATATTCAGTTATCTTGTATTTGGCTACACTTTGCTGATTTTGATGAGCTACCTCTATTTGGTAATCCAGAGTTATCGTGCTCAGGCCAAACTCAAAGTAGATTTGCCAGATGACGAGACAATCAAATTCCTGTTAAAAGGCTCACCGTTGACTCCTGGCGTTTCCATCATCGCACCTGCTTATAATGAGGAAGTCACTATTATTGATAACGTGAACTCACTCATGCACATTGATTATCCCAACTTTGAAATTATCGTCGTGAACGATGCCAGTACGGACCGCACGATGGAATTGCTTGTCAATGAATTCAAGCTGGTAGAAGTTCCCTATGACGTGGCAATGAAAGTACCTTCCAAGCCCATCAAGCGAGTGCTGAAATCTACAGACAGAAGATACAGTAAACTGGTGGTGGTTGATAAAGAGCATGGTGGACGTAAATCTGATGGATCAAATGCCGGCATCAATGTCTGTTCAAACAAATACTTTGTCTGTACAGATGTTGACTGTATCATAGAGCCTATGGCTTTGTACCGTATGATGTGGCTGGTCATCAACAGCCATGTGCCGATGATAGGTGTCAGTGCTACAATGCTGATGAGTAACAATTGCACAGTTGATAACGGTCGTATTTCAGAAGCGAGAGTGCCTACCCGGCTGATTCCTATGTTCCAGCAACTTGAATACATGCGTTCCTTCCTGATCGGCAAATTAGGATGGTCCACCATGAATGCCCTGCCTAACATATCAGGTGGCTTCGGGCTGTTCGACACGGATGTGGTAGTAAAGTCTGGCGGTTATGACCCGACGAGTATGGCTGAGGATGTGGATATGCTATTACGTATGGTGACTTATATGAAGAATAGCGGTCATGATTTTCGTTTGGCCCAAGTGCCCAAAGTCTGCTGTTGGACAGAAGGTCCTAATACTTTCAAGCAGCTTTACAGGCAGCGTATCCGCTGGGCCCGCGGCCTGTTTGAGATTGTCTCCCATCACCGCAAGCTGTTTGGAAATCCTCATTACGGTATTATCGGAGCCGTCACTTTGCCTTACATCTTTTTGTTTGAGTTTATAGCTCCTGTATTGGAAATAAGTGGTTTCCTGTTTATGATATGGTTGGTTTTTGTTGGAGGTGTAAACTGGGATACCGCATTCATTATCTTCGGCATGATTTATATGTTCTCGGTACTGATGGCTTTTGTCCTGATACTGTTTGACTATGTCACAGAGGTGGTTGACTGGGAAAGCAAGACGAAAGCTTATCTCACCTTGCTGTTTGCGGCGATGATTGAGCCTTTTGTCTATCATCCTTTCATCACCTATTTTTCAAATGTAGGCTATTGGCAGTTCATTCGTAAAACCACTGCTATTTGGACACCTATTCAGCGTAAGGGCGTAAAGAAGAAAAATAGTTAAGTAACATGAATAAAAACAGATATACATATTGTTTTTTGAAGCCTTGGCTCTTGTTCCTGTGGCTAACCCTGTGCCTTCCTACCTTGCAGTCACAGGTGCCAGAGCATACGCCACGCTATTATGTGAACCGTATCCAAGGTTTTATTGACGCAAATGCCTGGAATGAAGCGAAGCGTGTCATCGATGAAGCTTTGGTGGATTACCCAGATGACCCCGAATTACGATATCTCAACGGCAGGTACTATTACATGTCAGGAATGTTGAATGATGCCAGGTACAACTTGATCAGAGCAACTCAGATAGATGACCAGCATTACGGGGCAAAGCGTCTTCTGGTGGATGTGGAAGATGATTCCGGGCATTATTCCAGTGCTATTTGCTACATCAACGAACTGTTGGAATTCCAGCCTTACGACAAGGATCTTTGGCGTAGGAAAATCGGGTTGTATCGTAAGATGAACAACCATACGGAAGCTGATGCGAGCTTGGAACGACTGGCACGTATTTATCCGAATGATACGATTATCAGCAACGACTTGAGAAACCGAAGAAGGATAAACTCCAATGCTGTCCTTCAAAAGAACAGCTTGGAAGACGCTGCAGTTAATCTGGAACAATGGCTGGAGTTAGACCCCAGGAACCTGGAATACTATCTGGAGTTGATAAACACTTACCAGCGATTGGGTGAGTTTGACCGTGCCATCGGTACTGCCAACAGAGGCTTGACGGTGTTCCCTGGCAATGTGGAGCTTTTGAACAAACTGGCAGGCTTAATGACTGACCAAGGACTGATGACTCAAGCCTTAGATGTAGCACGACGGAGTGCTCCGAACAGTACTCTCTATCGCTATATGCTTGAAGAATTGGCCTCGGACAACCGTCTCAGAGATCCCTATGAGTCAAATGCCAGATTTTATGACGAGACACACAACGAGGATGCCTTGATCTATCTCATTAACACTGCGATAACAAGGGGGTATTACGATGATGCCAGCCACTATCTGCAAGAGGCCATGCGATTGCAAGGTCGTACCCCAGACCTGCTGATGAAGCAATATGCATTGGAAAAGAGATTCGGTAAAGAAGGACAGTCCTTGAAGATACTCCAAGAACTGTATGAAATAATACCGGATGATGAAGAATTGAACGAAGAATATGCGGGAATCATGCTGGAGTTAGGCAACCGTGAGATGACTCTTGAAGACTGGGAGGATGCCAACCTTCATCTTAAACGAGCCATCGAGCTCATGTCTGTAGATGACGAGGCTTGGCCTGCGGCTGCCTCGCGACGCATTGTCTGTTTAGGCAGACAGGGGCTGTATAACGAGGCTCGTGCCCAATACCGTGAGGCCGTTACGGCAGATTCCATCCACAGAAACCGTTACGCAGCTGCTTTCGAAGAGGTCATGGGTAACCGTTTCCGCTACCTGATTGAAGAAGAAATGTATCTTGAGGCTCTGAAGGAGGCACAAGAGTACGTAAGCATGATGCCCGATTCAGAATTAGGTATCAGGACCTGCATTAACATGAGTCAGACTCTGGGTCTGGAAGACTCGTTCCAGGTATATGCCCAGCAAGGCTTTGACAGTTTTCCCGACGAGCCTTATTTCATCATCAAGCAGGCCGTTTCACTGGAACATCAGAAACGCTTTGCTGAAGCACTGGAATTGCTGAATCCACCCTATGTGAATGAAGAATACGCTCTGCCGCTCATGACCTCAACTCGCTCAGGAATCACTGAGGAGTGGATTTCGGAATTGTTGAAGAACCATCATCCACAACAAGCATTAGTGGCGGCAGACATGGCGTTGCAGGGTGACCCCAACAACAAAGGACTGCTTTATGCTAAAGGGCTTGCTTATGAACAGTTGAAAGAGTTCAGCCAGGCATATACTTTACAGAAACGGTATTACGAGCCGAGCAATGCAGAGCAGCAGGAATTCTATCAGCATATGCGCTGGCTCCGTTTCAAAGGGTTTAAGAATTTGGTTGACGCCTCCTATACTCATGCGGCATTCGATTCCAGAGGTGAAGAGGTGGCTTCCATGGGTCATCTGTATTCTGTCGCTTCAGTCAGTTATACCCGCATAGGTAAAAAAGATTCCTTTACAGGACAGGTCAGTTATAAAGGTATTGACGGCTATCATTATGAGAAACTGTATTTAGACGAAAACTATGAAGAGCAGCTGGAGCAGGAGCACAGTCCCGGAGGATTCGGTCTGGAGTTCATGGGGCAGTGGGAACATGCTGTTAACAGTCGATTGACAGCCACGTTAAGCGGGGCTTTCTCCACCAAGTTCTTCAATAAGTATGGTGCTAACCTTACACTGAGTTATGAGATGAACAAAGGATGGACACCTTCCGTCCGCTTTGGCTATCGTCGCACGTCTGAAACCTATCTTTATCTCAGCGCTACAGACTCTACTGCAGTTGACAAGAGCCAATACAACCTGTTCATTCTCACTCCGGCTCTTGAGAAGGAGTGGACGGAACGCATTAGCACCCGTCTCTCTATAGATTTAGCATCTATGAGGTCTGATATCTATTACAATGTTGGTATGAAGGGCAAACTGTTCATAAATGATGACAACATCTCTTCCGTTTCACTCATGGCTGGCATAGGATCATTCCCAGAGTTGAATTTCTTCGATCAGACAGCTCTTAAAGAGCTTTCACATACGAATGCGATGGTTGGCTTTGATGCCCAATACCTATTGACAGAGAACCTCTACTTGGGACTGTCGGGAAGCTGGAACACCTACTATAGTCCCTACAGGACATTAGAAGGAATTTTGGTTGACTCATATCGCAACATTTATAGTTTAGCGCTACAGTTACATGTGGCTTTTTAAAATCACAAAACCATGAATAAAATGATTAGACTATTGCCATTTATCCTACTGCCTTTGTTCTGCAATTGCAGTTTTGCTCATCAAGATGGGACAACTGGTACGGGACCTTTTGAATATAAAGAGATATATCTGCCGGAAGGAATTGGTGAAGGAGCTGCCAAGCTGGGGCTCAACAGCGTAGATGAAGACTGGGGTATCTGGGGACATAATCTTTCAGTAGTGGTGCCCAAGAACCACTCTATGACCATCTATGCTTCAGTTAACGGCAGCAGGAACAGAGAGCAATTCTGCTTTTCATCCGACCAGCTCTTCGGATATATTGAAAACTACATAGAAGACAATTTCGGGGAGAACCATACCCATCGTTTCGCCATCTTGCCTAATGATAACTCGTTCGTTTGCCAATGTGAACAGTGTGTCAGTGTGGGCAATACGGCAACAGACGCTTCTCCTGCTGCATTCAAAATGTTAGAGAGGCTGGCCAAACGTTTCCCCAAACATGTTTTCTTCTCTTTGTACTACCTGAGCACCAAGAGCTTGCCTAAAGAACCTCTCCCGGAAAATACGGGAGTGTTAGTCAGTGCTATGGATTATCCACTTACGCCTCATGAGACAGCTCAAGAAGCTGCATTTACAGCTTTGCTGAAGTCCTGGAGCCAGAAGGTAAGCAGGGTATATGTGTGGGATTACATCAATAACTTTGATGATTATTTCACACCCTATCCCGTTCTGAATCTCTTGCAGCGTCGCTTTCAGATTTATGAGGGGGCGAATGTCAAAGGTATATTCTTGAATGGAAGCGGTTCGGCTTACAGTAGTTTCAGCAAACTGAAGACCTATATCATCAGGGACCTGATGGAGAATACACACCAAGACCTGAAAGAGCTGGTGATGAAATACTGTCATGAGTTTTATCCTGTAACAGGTAATGAGATAGCCAGTTATCTGTTCTTGGTGGAGGCTACCTTCAACAAAAGAGGTAAATCTCTTCCGCTGTACGAAGGCGTACCCAGGCTGATGGATGTGTATTTAGATCCCTTTGAGTTTAGTCCCTTCCACATGCGTATGTTAGAACTTTTGCCCCAGACTGTAGGCGAGGAAAAAGAGGAAATTACCACTTTATGCAAGGCTCTGGCTATGACCCGCCTGGAAATCAAGCGGGTTAACAGGCATATTCACGCAGGTACCGAGCCTTTGCTGGAACTGCTGGAGCAAATGCCTGATGATGGCATACATGGCTATAGTGAGACATATTGGTCTGTGAAAGACTATGTAGAGGAATACAGAGAGATGATTAGCCACGATAAGCAGTTCGGAACGAGAAACCTGTTGAAAGGGAAAAAACTGGAAGCATTGACTCCGTTGGATGAAGATTATAATGATATCTCTATCCTGACAGACGGACAACTTGGTTTGCCATCCAATTACCATTGTGGACAGATGCTTTCATCCGCAGATCCGTCCCTGCGCATTAGCATCCCCGATGTGAGTGGCATGAGGCGCATCAGGGTTTCCTTCACGGTCAATAAGTTCTTCCACATAGGCTTGCCGTTGAGCGTAACCTTGACGGCTGGAGACAGTAAGGTCAAGACCGTTACACCTGTACCGTCTGTCAAGAATCCACGCAGGTCAACGGTAGAATTCATTATTCCTGCAGGGGCTGGTCCGTTAGTACTGACCATCGTTCGTGATAAGAATGAACGTACAATGGCAATTGATGAAATTGAAGGTTTTTAATAGAATGAAATGAGTAAGATGGTGAAGCAATTGTTAATTATGCTGATTTCCGTTGTCATGCTGGCAGCTTGCCAAAAGACTTTGAAGCCAGCCAGTGCCATTGTTGTTGACCCTGTGCGTCATTATTATCCTGTCATACAGGGAGAAAAAATGAGCGTCACTTACGAAATAGAAAACACTTCTGACAATCCTTTGTTCATTCAGGAAGTGCAGACCTCCTGTGGATGTCTGGTTCCCCGTGACGAACTTCCTATTGTTATACTGCCTCACCGTAATGGTTTTGTGACCCTTGACTATAACACTATTATGAATAACGGTTATGTGGATCATTATGTCTATTGTTATGGCAATTTCCAAGACACAACAGCTATCGTCATGAGCTTTGACACCAATGTAGTGCCAGCATCAGACTACTTCAGAGACTATGAGCAACTGTGGAACGAGCAAGAGAAGATCTCGCCAACTATCCATACTTTTGTAAATGGTACTTCTGCACAAAAGGGATATTATACAGATACAGGCGTAAACCCTCGTCAAGAGCGTAAGGAAGAAGTGCAAAACGAAATTGATCAAATGGCTCCTTAATTTTCTGCCTGTTTTGTGAACAACCTATCATGTTATTGTGTATATTTGCAGGTGCTTTTATGAATTATGTATTGTCCGTGAAGGGCAAGCAGGAATGATTAATATCTTAAACACATTGAGAATGAAAAGACTGAATAGCATTCTTTATATGGCGTTTACTGCTATGATGGTTACTTCTTTGGCTGGTTGTACTGACGACACAACAGTCAATTCTCAACAACCTACGCTAGGTAATACTCCTATAGCCATCCGTCCGGCTAAAAAACCTGAGTTTAAAGTCTATTCCGGTGGACAGACAATCTCTGCTGCCAATACTCGTGCAGTTGATGTAAATGGAAACCTTTGGTATCAGAACTGGGAGCGTCCGGTGAATATTACTGACGCAGAGCGAGACAAGGTTGTTGAGGAATTCAGCAAAGTGAGGGAGGATGCAGTCAATACCGTTTCAGTGACATGGAAGAACTTCTGGGTGCAGCAGGTATATAAAGGGACTGCGACGGGCATTGACGGCTATGGTAACAATACTGGTACTCTGTCTGATAAGATGAACCACCTACAAGTGTTCAACAACCTGAAGACTGAAGTCATTAGCTGGTGGCCTTATGAGGAGGCTGTTTCTGTCTATGAGGGTGAATACGAGCATATCAATAACTTTAATTCAGGCGATAACACCACGGCTTATACCGATGATGAGACACATGAGCAGTTTGTCGGTACGACATTGATGAAGAACATGGGTACCGACGGACGTGCAGAGCAGTTTGGCTATCATAACAGCATTGACAGTAAGTATCATTACGAGTATATTACTCTTAAGATTGATGGCTCATACTACATCGGCTTTGATTTTTTTGCTAATGGAACACAAGAATATCCAGCCAACAAGAATATGGATGTTGAGCGTGACTGGATTTTCAACGACTGGATAATAAAAGTGTCACCCGCACAGGTAAAGGGCGGTGACCCAATTGATCCTAATCTTGATGGTGATGATCCGACAGACGATCCGACTGATGATCCAGCTGATAACCCAGCAGTTGACCCTACAGACGATCCGACTGATGATCCAACAGGTGACCCCACGGATGATCCTACGGATGATCCTGCCGATGATCCAGTTTCAAATCCTGTAGAAGATGCCGTAATTAATGGAGAGGTTGAGGTGAACCTGTCAGTGAATACTGAGAAAGATTACGGTGACTATATTGCCACCAAGCTTTCTATCCACGTTCGCGAAATTACAGATGTAGAGGTGTTCATTCCTGTTCCTGCAGAATACTATTGTGTTGCAGACGACATGAATATCGTAGCTTCACATCGTCTGGAAATGGAACGCTACGCCACAAGTCAGGAATCTGTCACTTATAATATCAATGGCTATGATGTTACTTTGAGCGTTCTGTTTGAACTCAACGGTGTGAGGGTTAAGTCCGAAGGCATGAATTCTGAAGTGTTGCAATATCTGCGTGACACCTATGCAGATGGCCTTACCTTTGAAGTCTGGAACTATTACAAGGCTTCTGTGGATGGTACAACCTTCACCCGTGACCAGCTCAAGCCAATGCTTGACCAGTCAACGGTTTCTTTTACGAATGATCCTATGCGCTATGTAAATGCATTCGCAAAACTTAACGGTGCTAAGAATGCCTGGGATTGTATCGTTACTCCTCCGACTGTATATGCAGTTGTTGTAGAAGATGACGGAGAGAATGATTATAATGTGGTTTACACGAAAGACTGATCAAGTGTATTTTGTCTTCATCTTAATAGGGTCAATATCAGTCACATTATTTTTTTCTCTTTCATTTGCAAGTATAAAGCGTAGGTCTTGCCAGTGCTCAATATGCCGTGAAAGCACATGGCGGTGAGATACAGGTACAGAAACAGCCTGACATGGGCAGTGTGTTCAGTTTCACACTGCCCAAGGCGCTATGATACTGTCTGTGCTTTATGCGCAGGTTTATAGTGATTCTACCTGTTCTTTGGTCAATCCTGTGACCTCTGTGATGGTATCAATGGGCACTCCTTTCTGCTTCATGTTCTTAGCAGCAAAGAGAAGGCCTTCAGCTCTTCCTTCTTTCATGCCTTTGGCTCTTCCTGCTTTCAAACCCTCGTTCCAGCCATCGCGCTTGGCAGTCTCCCACACGTCTCTGTCTGCATGAAGATTGATCATAAACCGCTCGTATGCCCTGCGGTCTTGAATGGTCATCTTCATGAAGTCGAGTTTCTGACGTGCCTCTTGAAGACCGGGAGTGCTGGTGTCCGGGCGTATGTTTCCGTTTTTCAGATACTCCATCCATTCCTCTATAGGGGTCTTCGCCACCTCATTGAACTGGTTCACACGAAGCAGGAAGTACTCTGGGAAAACCTCTTTGGGAGAAACGACACTGGATCCCTCGCTCACGATCTCAGACTCGCGCCTATTGAACTTTAGCACGGATTCAGGACGTGTCAGGCCACGGAAAGTGGTGGTGCCATGATAGACATAGTCCTCACCGTCACCCAGGTCGAAATACAATACATTGATGGAATATACCTTCTTGATAAGCTCATAGCCCTGTCCGATCTCCAGCTGTTCGACAATGGCTTTGGATGTACCGAACAGGATGTGCTGCATGAAGTGTGACTCACGGGCCAGCTGCACCTCTATCAGTACAATCTCGCCGTCGGCAGTCTTGGCTTTCACGTCCACACGGTTAGACTTGTCTTCAGCTGAATCCCGGTTGCTTTCGCTCTCCAATACCTCAAGAATCTTGATGTCAGTATTGATGAGAACAGTCATCAGCCCCTCCAGCACACCGAAGTTGGCCTTGTCACGCAGAATGCACTTAATGGCCCAGTCAAACCTGATGTATTCGCTGTCCTTGTACATCTTTCTTCCTTCCCTCGTTTTTACTTTGTCATTCTTATTCATAGTACATTTGTTAGAATGAATTAAACAATAATCTTGTTGCTTGCAAAGGTAATGCAAGCGAAAGAAAAAACAAATAAAACAGTCAAATTGTTTTTATGCGTCAGCCATCTTTAGAATTGTTATTTTTTTTCATAATTTAATTCCGCTATTCCGCTAACTTTAAATTAGTTATATGTATCATGTACTATCATAGCGGAATTATTGGCGGAATAGCGGAATTAAAACCGCTTTTTGGCTCATAAAAACGA
>Ga0247611_10005130_pt1 | contig 17621 bp, 14 predicted proteins | sample 177DNAGHGhighgp2_FD_192422 | JGI IMG/M metagenome (GOLD analysis project Ga0247611, IMG submission 192422) | Sheep rumen microbial communities from Palmerston North, Manawatu-Wanganui, New Zealand - 1770 DNA GHGhigh gp2 | ecosystem: Host-associated > Mammals > Digestive system > Stomach > Rumen... | reverse complement strand
CATAATCCATAAACCATAATCCATAAACCATAATCCATAAACCATAATCCATAAACCATAATCCATAAACCATAATCCATAAACCATAATCCATAAACCTTAATCCTTAAACCTTAAACCCTTAGATTATGAGAATCGCCCTATTCGCAGCCGTTGAGGAGGAAGTCCTCAACATCAAAGATAAAGTGCACCTTTGCGGTATCGGCCGCGAGAACGCCACCAACGCCATGTTGCAGTTCATAGATCAGCACCGTGACGAGGATTTCACCATTCTAAACATCGGCACCGCCGGTGCGCACACCGCGCCCGTGGGGTCGCTGGTCCGCGTCACGGAAATCGTCTCCGGTGGCGCCGCCTTCATCGACTACCCGATGCTCCTCGACCGTCTGCCGGTGGTGACGCCGGAGGCTGCCGACGGGAAGCTCTTCTCTTCCGACTGCTTCGTGTCGCCGCATGTCTATTCCGCCGAGTTCCTGCAAGGTCTGCGGGAGAAGGCCGACTGCTTCGACATGGAGTCCTCGGCGCTCTACACCGTCGCCAAGCATTTCGGGAAACCCTACGTCTCCTTCAAGATTATCTCCGACCACCTCGACGTCGATCTCGCCACCTGGCAGCAGCGCGTCCATGACTTCTCCCCCACCCTCTGCGAGTTCGCGATGAAGACGATCGGGGAGATTGAGAAGATCGAGCCGGTGACGATCATTTAGTTAGCAGTTAGCAGTTAGTAGTTAGCAGTTGACGGCAGGAAGAAGGGTTTGGTGCTGTTTGTTATGGGGGACGACAACTGGGACAACATTACAATTGTTATCTATCGTACAGAGCTTGACCAGGATACCAATCATAAGCTGGTGCACCTCCTTGAATCAAGTAAAATAAAAGGGCAATAATGGCGATAACCAACATGATTATAAAAAGTATCCTATACCTCTTATTCTCCACTTCTTGAGGCGAAGGGCGCACACTATTAGCCCGAGGATGCTTCTGAGCATACGATGTCCTTTTTCGGGACTTCGACCTGGCAGCACTATGTCGTTTGCGGCTCATGATTCAAAGCTGTTGACAAGGTTAGAACTTATCTCGAACGAATTGGCAGTGGGTTTCATGGCGCGAAGATAAGATTTTTTCGACAACTGCAACCAAAAAAAATACTATCTTCGCGCCACGAAACCTTGAACCTTGAACCTACCATCTCTACCAAGCTCTTGCCCCTTGACGGGGCTGCTTAAGGAAAACTCTAAACTTTTAACCCCTAACCTTTAACCTTTATGATCAAGACCATGCCCCACTTTCTCGATATGGACGACGAACGTCTGTACGAGCTGGACAACGCCCGATATGTGATCATGGGCGTGCCTTACGACGGTACGAGCACCTTCGTGAAGGGTGCCGACAAAGGTCCGCAGGCCATTTTGGACGCTTCCGACAGTCTGGAGCTGTATGACGTCCAGTACCAACACGAGGCCTGGCTGGCCGGCATCCACACCGACCGCCACGACTACGACCTGCGCACGCCGGAAACGATGGTGAAATCCGTCCACGACCGGATGCGCCACTTCATGGACATGGGCAAACGTCCGGTTCTTGTCGGCGGCGAGCACTCCGTCTCGGTGGGCGCGATCCGCGCGATGGCTGAGACCTATCCCGACCTCACGGTGCTGCAAATCGACGCGCACGCGGACCTGCGCGACAGCTACCACGACTCGCCATACAACCACGCCTGCGTGATGCGCCGCGCCCAAGACTGCGCCGCCCGCGTGGTGCAGGTCGGCATCCGCAACGTCTGCACCGACGAGATGCACAACATCGTGCCGGAGAACATCTTCTACGCGCATCTCATCCACAATCAAGAAAATTGGATGGACAAAGCCGTCGAACGCCTCACCGACAATGTCTATATCACGGTGGATTTGGACGGCTTCGACCCGTCGATACTGCCCGCCACCGGCACCCCGCTTCCTGGCGGACTGCAATGGTATCCCACCCTCTCCTTTTTGGAAAAGGTGTTCCGCAGCAAAAACGTTACCGGCTTTGACGTGGTGGAACTCTGCCCGCAGGCCGACAGCAAGGTCTCCGACGTGCTCGCCGCGACGCTGGTGTATAAAATGATTACGATGTGGGAGAAATTTAACGATTAGTGGGTTAACTGCTAACTGCTAACTGCTAACTACCAACTAATTACAGCACCGTGATGGTGCCGCGTCTCGTCACCTGTTTGCCTGTCGGGGGCATATAGCGCATCAGATAGACATAGACCCCGTTCTCCACCGGCTTCCCGTTGACGGTGCCGTCCCACTCGAAATTCACATCCGTGGTGGCGAAGATGATCTCGCCCCAACGGTCGTAAATCAGGATCTCGAAGTCAGAAATCTCGGACCTGACCAATTCCGGTATGGACAGATAATCGTTCACGCCGTCGGCTTTGGTCGGGGTGATGGCGTTGGGAAGGTAAACCACGAACTCGCAGTTGTCGATGGTGTAATGCGCACGGCCGTCGCAGAACTTGTTGCTGGCCGTCACCGAATAGGTGTCCGGATCCTCCACGGAGATGGACTGCATGGTGTCGCCGGTGCTCCACACGAAATGCTCGAAATCGCTTACCGCCTCCAGCACCGTCTCGTGCGTGGAGCAGAAATCCGGGTTGTGGGAGACGATATACACCGACGGATTGATGATTTCCAGATGCAGCGTGGCAGTACTGTCGCAGCCGTCGGGAGCCGTGAAATGCTGTTCGTAATCACCTGACACAGAGTACGTATGACCATTCCAGACATATTGCACGCAAGCGGTGTCGCTGAACTCCGAACTATAGCCTTTGGAGACTAATGTCACCATGGCGGTATCGCAGTTGCCGGCGCAGCAGATGCGGTACAGCAACGTGTCCACGCCCACGAACGCTGGGTCGAACTGGAATTGGAAGATGTCGTTGTCGGCCCCCATGACGGCAACTTGCGCGTGCGTGGGGTAACGGATGATTTCGGGCTGCACGTTGCCGTCCTGGTTGCAGAACGCATCGATGGTGTCGTTGTCCAACGGATGCAGGGTCTCGGTCGCGCCGATGCAGGTGACGATGGAGTCAGGCAGCGCGTAGAGGGGCACGAGCACCTCCACGGTCACGGAGTCCGTGCAGGTGTACATCGGCGAGAAGCTGATGTCGTCAAGCGCGAAGTCGTTGCCGCTGCCGACGGTGTTCTGGTTGAGGATGCGGATGGTGGCGGTGGTGGAATTTCCACTGTTCCAGATCTGGTAGAACTGCTGCCACTGCGCCGTGGCGGTGGGCGCGGTGAAGATGTTGCCGATGGTCTGGCCGTTGATGCTGAACTGCAGCCGCGCCAATTCCGATGTCGAAGAAGAGGAACCCTGCGCGAGACTGGCCACCCATGTGATGAAAATATGGTCGGTGTTGGGCTGCACGTTGATGACTTGCTGCCACACCGTGGTGTTGGCCGTACCCGCGCCGTTCACGTACATGCACTTGCCCATGCCGTTGCCGTAGGTGTGGTCAAGGCACGGATAGGTGCCGAAATTGGTGTGCACGTTGGAGGAGTTTGTGTTGATGGTGTACGTGCCTTCCTGCCCGATAATCCCCCACGTGTTGGAGTTGGTGGTGTAGTAGCTGTAACCGCTCGTGAACCCCGTGTTGCCGCTCTCAAAACTGCCGTTGGTGACAATATTGCCGTAAATGTAACGTCCTGTGATATAATAGGTTGTCGTCTCCGTCGGGGAAACGACCTGGTTGCTGTCGTGCGGGTTGGCGAACGCCGTCTCCGGCATCCAAGTGTACTCGAACATGTTGTGCGCGTGCAACGGCACCGACTGACCGACGAAAATGGTGGTGTCCTGCGTGAGAAGCACCGTCTCGCAGTGGTCGGTCTGCGCGGCAACCACAAGCGAAACCGCCGTCAGAAGGCACAAAAGGGCGTATTTCCGGAACATAGTGGAGAGACTTCTAAAAAACGGTGCAAAGATAATGTTTTTTTTTCATCGGGCAAAGCGAATAATTTTGTATTTTTGCAGGTTTTAATTGATGTTACTTATGAAACGTAAATTTTGGTTTTTCGTATGGCTAAGTTTCGGATTGCTGCTGCTTTCCTGCCATAACGGACAAAAAGACACCCCGGAGGCCGCCACCGAAGCCTTCGCAAAGGCATTCTACACGGCGGATTTCACCCACCAGTACCAGTATTCGGGCAAAAAGTCGCATGTGATCATCAAAAACGCGCAGAACGGCATGAAGTCGAACCCCGCCCACCTCGAAGAGATGAAGAACAACAAGGTGGAGTTCGTGAGCACCTCCGTGGACGACCTGACCGACTCCACCGCCACCTGCACCTGCAAGGTCATCCTCAACGACCAACCCCGCCAGGACACCTGGAACCTCATCAAAGAAGAAGACAAATGGAAAGTCACCCTCGTCATGCCCTAAACACTAACCTTCTAACCTTCTAACCTTTAACCCTTAACCTTTAAACCTTAACCTTTAACCATTTACAGTAATGAATTTCGTAGAAGAATTGAGATGGCGCGGCATGTTGCACGACATCATGCCCGGAACCGAAGAGTTGTTTAACAAAGAAGTCTGCTCCGTCTATCTGGGCATCGACCCCACGGCGGATTCCCTGCATATCGGCCATTTGGTGGGCATCATGATGCTCTCGCACCTGCAGCGTTGCGGCCACCGGCCCATCGCCCTGCTCGGCGGCGCCACCGGCATGATTGGCGACCCCTCCGGCAAAAGCCAAGAGCGCAACCTGCTGGATGAAGCCACGTTGCGCCACAACCAAGAGTGCATCAAGAAGCAGCTGAGCAAGTTCCTCGACTTCGACAGCAAGGAGCCCAACGCCGCCCTGCTGGTCAACAATTACGACTGGATGAGCAAGTTCTCCTTCCTGGAGTTCATCCGCGATATCGGCAAACACCTGACTGTCAACTACATGATGGCCAAGGACTCGGTGAAGAAACGCTTCAACGGCGAAGGCGACGGCATGTCGTTCACCGAATTTTCCTACCAGCTCGTGCAAGGCTACGACTTCCTGCATCTCTACCAGACGCAGAACTGCAAGGTGCAGATGGGCGGCTCCGACCAGTGGGGCAACATCACCACCGGCACGGAGCTCATCCGCCGCATGCTCAACGGCGAGGCATACGCGCTCACCTGTCCGCTCATCACCAAGGCCGACGGCGGCAAGTTCGGCAAGACCGAGAAGGGCAACGTCTGGCTCGACCCCGCCCGCACCTCCCCGTACGCCTTCTACCAATTCTGGCTCAACTGCTCCGACGACGACAGCAAGCGTTACATCCGCATCTTCACCCACTTCACGAAGGAGGAGATCGAGGAAATGGAGCGCCAGCACGACGCCGAGCCGCACTTGCGCATCCTCCAGAAGGCCCTTGCCAAGGACCTCACCGTGCGCGTGCATTCGCAGGAGGACTACGACGCGGCCGTCAACGCCTCCGAAATCCTCTTCGGCAAAGGCACCGCCGAGAACCTCGCCGCCCTCTCCGAAGAGATGTTCCTCTCCGTCTTTGAGGGCGTCCCGCAGTTCGAGGTCCCGATGACCGTCCTCGACGAAACCTGCGGCGTGGTCGATTTCCTCGCCAAGCACACCCAGGTCTTCAACTCCAACGGCGAAGCCCGCAGAATGCTCAAAGACAACGGCGTCGCCATCAACAAGACCAAGGTGAAAGAGGACAAAACCGTCACCAAAGACGACCTCCTCAACGGCAAGTACATCCTCGTCCAAAAAGGCAAAAAGAACTATTATATTGTCAAATTCGTCTAACGTTAACTACTAACTACTAACTGCTAACTGCTAACTACTAACTGCTTTAATAACCAAATAACCACTACAATGGGCTATATATCCTTAATCCTCCTCATCCTCCTCGGCATCGTCCTGATGATCCTGGATTTTCTCGTCATCCCCGGCGGGGTGGTGGCCATCATCGGTGTGTTGTGCATGATCGGCGGCGTAATCACCGCGTTCGTGCAATTCGGCACCACGGTGGGATTCCTCACCTTGGTGCTCACCGCCATCCTCACCATCCTCTGCTTCTGGCTCATGATGCGGTCGAAGACATGGCGGAGGCTACAACTTAAAACAAAGATAGACAGCAAGATGAACGAAGTTGACGAATCAAGGCTGACGGTCGGGACCGAGGGCGTGGCCATCTCCCGTCTCGCCCCGACAGGCACGGGCCTGTTCGGCGACATGGAGGTCGAAGTGGTCTCCCTGCAGGGCTTCATCGACGAGAACACGCCCATCGTCATCCACAAAATCGAGGGAAGCAAAGTTATTGTTGAAATTTCTCATCAAAATTAATACATTATGCCTCAAACAATTATCACCATTGTGATCGTATTGGCGCTCGTCATCCTCTTCTTCTGGATGGTGCCTTTGCGCCTGTGGTTCATCGCCATCCTGAACGGCGTCCACGTCTCCCTCATCCAGCTCATCCTGATGCGCTGGCGTCGCGTTCCGCCGGATATGATTGTCAACTCGATGATCACGGCTTCGAAAGCGGGCATCGACATCAGCCGCGACCAACTGGAAGCCCACTACCTTGCGGGCGGCCACGTGAAACCGGTCGTCAACGCGCTGATTTCCGCCGACAAAGCCAACATCACGCTCGATTTCAAGGCGGCCACCGCCATTGACCTGGCCGGCCGTAACGTGCTGGAAGCCATCCAGACATCCGTGAACCCGAAGGTCATCAACACGCCTCCCGTGGCAGCTGTCGCCAAAGACGGCATCCAGCTCATCGCCAAGGCGCGAGTGACCGTGCGCACGAACATCCGCCAGCTGGTGGGCGGTGCCGGCGAAGAGACCATCATCGCCCGCGTGGGTGAAGGCATCGTCTCCGCCATCGGTTCCGCCGACACGCACAAGTCGGTGCTCGAAAACCCGGATTCCATCTCCAAACTCGTGCTGACCAAGGGTTTGGACTCCGGCACCGCGTTCGAAATCCTCTCCATCGACATCGCGGACGTGGATGTGGGTAAGAACATCGGCGCCATGTTGCAGATGGACCAGGCCAATGCCGACAAGAACATCGCGCAGGCCAAGGCCGAGGAGCGTCGCGCCATGGCTGTGGCCCAAGAGCAGGAGATGAAGGCCAAGGCCCAGGAGGCCCGCGCCCAAGTCATCCTCGCCGAAGCCGAAGTCCCGAGAGCACTCGCCGACGCCTTCCGCAGCGGCAACCTCGGCGTGATGGACTACTACAAGCTCGAGAACATCAAGGCCGACACCTCCATGCGCGACGGTATCAGCAAGATGGGACAGGGCAACCAAACTCCTTCGAAAAAATAAGTAAGGATGAACGCAAAATCCATCCTTGTTTGCATCATTTTGAGCATAACCGCTTGGGGTTATGCTCAAAATGTTTCTGCTCCGAAGCATCGCTACAGCTACCGGACGATTTGCCTCGACTCCACCTACGACGCGAAGGCCGACCCCAAGCTGGCCAAATACGTGGCCAAGAAGCGGGCGCAGTTGGAGAAAAGGATGAAGGTGGTGGTCGCGCAATCCGATGCCGAATTAGAATCCTACGCACCCGAAAGCCCGCTCTCCAACTTCCTGACTGACATCTTGTTAAACGAGTCCTCCAAGTACGCCAAAGACACGACATTCGCCAACCTCGACCTCTCAATGCTCAATTTCGGGGGCATCCGCACCTCCATGCCGGCTGGCGACGTGACCGTCGGCGACCTCTACCGGATCACCCCGTTCGACAATTATCTGACTTTCATTCTGCTGAAAGGCAGTGAGTTGGAAAAAGCGCTGAACCGTTTCGACGGCCAATTCATCGCCCCGTACTCCGGCGCAGTCATTATATTTGATAAATACCCCAAAGAATGGACTCCTACGGCCATCTTTGTCAACGGCTTGCCACTTGACGAAAACCGTCTCTACAAGCTGGTCACCCTCAACTTCATTGCCGACGGCGGCGACCATCTTTTAGAAGACATTCAGTTCGAGAAGATTGAGTATTCCACCATCACTTTCCGAGACTTCTTAATCGCCGAATTGAAGGCCATGACGGCGCGCGGGGAGATCGTGAAAGGGGAAAAGGACGATAGAGCATTTTTCGGGGAAGAATAATATTTTTTTGTATTTTTGCGGTTTGATTTTCATTTTTTAACAGAGAGATGAGACATATACTTGTAAAACAGTGGAAAACGTTTGTGGCAGGGCTTTCCGCAGTGATGTTCTTGCATGCAGGAACATTGTCGGCGCAGACGCAAGGCACAGGCAACCGCGTGTTCCACGTGAACCACATCCCATTCAAGATGGTGTTTGTGAAAGGAGGGGACATGCAGCTGGGTTGCAACGAAAACCGCGACGGCAGTTGTAAGACGACGGAAACACCGGCTCACACGGTGACTTTGACCGATTTCTACATCGGCGAGACGGAAATCACACAGTCGCAATGGATGGCGGTGATGGGACGTGACAACAACCCGAGTTACTGGAAGGGCAACACGCTTCCCGTGGAGCGCGTGAGCTGGGCGGAATGCCAACGATTTGTGAACCGCCTCAACAAGTACCTTGCCCGCGAGCTGCCGGAAGGCTATCGCTTTGCCCTGCCGAGCGAGGCGCAGTGGGAATATGCCGCCCGCGGTGGCGAAAAAAGCGCAGGCACCCGTTACGCAGGTGGCAACAGCCTGAACGTCCTCGCATGGTTTTACAGCAACAGCAACGAACGCACCCACGACGTGCGCATCAAGACGGCCAACGAATTAGGACTGTTCGACATGAGCGGCAATGTCTGGGAATGGTGCCAGGATTGGTTCGACGGGAACTACTATGCCGAGAACCAAGACTGGAATGACCCATTGAACAAACAAGAAGCCACCCATTACGTGTTGCGCGGCGGCAGTTGGAATTACGCGGAGCCGTACAGCCGGTGCGCGACCCGAAACTACGGCAGCCTGCACACCCGCTACGAGGACTGCGGCTTCCGAATCGCCTTGGTACCGAGATAAAAAAAACTCCGCAACCGCGGAGTTTTTTTTTATTCATCATTCATAATTCATAATTCCCTAAAAGGTGTACTTCACATGCAGCGAAATCTGCCATGTGGAGGCGAGACTGTTGTAGGCCGACCATTGGGGTGATGTGAACGTGTATTCGCCGTCTCTGTAATCGAGCAGCACATTTTTGTCAAGAACCTGGTAGGCGCCCCACTTTCTGCAAAGCAGGTTGGCGACATTGTTGAGATCCATACCCACATCCAGGGATTGGCGGCGGCCGGAGACGTTGAAATAGACCACCTGGGAGATCCTGAAGTTGATGCGGTTCACCCACGGGGCCAACGCGCCGTTGCGCTTGGAATATTCGCCTCTGTGTTTGCTCAGATAACGGTCATTGCTGATGAATTCTTCGAAGGCGGCACGGTTCGACTCGGAAGAGAAGGGCATTGCGGCAAGCTCGTCAGACGTGGGGATGTACATCAGCTGCGGGGTGCTCAGACCGCTGACATTGCTGATGAGATAGGAGTATCGGGTGGCGAAAAAACCGCCGTAGAAACCCATGTTGAGACCATCGTAGAAGAGTCCGAGTTTTGTGGCGGTGTGTTCCCCTTCCTTGATATTGTATCCGGCACCGAAAAGCACGCGGTGCGGGGCCACATACGCGGAATAGCCGAGTTCCGGATGGTTGTAGCCGTTGACCGTGGGAGTGTTCGAGAGCGACGAGACCTGGTCGTTCAGAGCGTCGGTAACGTTTGTGGCATAGCTGTAGGTGTAGGAGGCCAACAGGTTGAGACCGAAGTTGAAATCCTTGGACAGCTGGGCGGAGAGGGAGAAATACTGGCCGTGCAGCTTCTTCACATTGTGCAGGTAGTAACCGCTCATGAAATCCCCGCTTCTGTTCTGGATATTCTCACTGGTATAGTGTGTGCGTCCGACCGGCTCGCCGGGAAGCTCGATGGTGCCGTCTTCCTTATACCCAAGCACGGAAGTGCACACTTCATTGAGATTGAATGAATAGATTCCCTCAATAGTGGTTTTGATACCGCCGGGGATAAGAATGTCGAGGGAAAGGGAAGTCTTCCAGCTCGTCGGCATTTTCAGGTCTTTGGCCAGAATGGTGGCGTTGGTCGGGGCCGGCAGTCCTTGACGGCTGTAGGTATGCCCAATATAGAGACTGCTGATGATATCCTCCCTGTCCTCGTTGAATCCCGGCAAATCGGCCAGAGTATGGTTGTTGGCGATGTATTGGTACTGCAGACAGTTGGAGTTGCCGATGGCACTTACAAGCCAAACGTTGGGGATCCGGCCGGTGAAAAGGCCCGTTCCGCCACGGAGAATGAGACTGCGTTTGTGGGTGATATCCCAGTTGAACCCGATACGGGGCGAGATGTGGAAGCCGTGAGCGGGATAGTCGGCCGTGCTGAGACCGCCGAAAGAACTGTTGGGATGCGCGGAGGCGATCTGGTCGAACTCCACGTTCATGTTGTCATGCAAAAAGCGAATGAAGGGTATTTCCATGCGCAAACCCACAGAAAGTTCGAAGAATTTGCTGAATTTCATCTCGTCTTGCGCATAGAGGGAGACCTGAGTGTGATTGAACGTGGGGAACACCTGCTCGGTAGGCGTGTCGGTGTTGGCATGGGTGATCATGAACAACGACGGACCGGCGCCTTCCACATTATTGACATCGTTCACAAACGACTGCCAGGAGTCATAGACGAACCAGCCGCCGCCACCCTGCATGAAACCGTTCTTGATGTTGTTCCATTCGAGCTGCAAACCTGTAAGGATGGAGTGGTTGCCTGTCTTATAGGTGAACTCGTCGGTGGCGGTAAGGGTGTTGACGCGGCGCAAGTTGCCGTAGGTGAACGGGTCGGGACCGAAAGTGGTGAAGAAGGCCAACTGCCTGTCCCCGTTAATGTCGGTGTAGGGTTCCAGAATATCCACGGTCGGGAATTCGCCGCCCAGGAAGGAACGGGGTTCATTCTGCAGCGACCATGTGAGCCGGAGCATATTGCTGCTCTTTTCATTCAACAGGCGCGTGTTCAGTTCGGCGGCCACCGTGGTGAAATCCATGACCTGGTCGTAGCGGACCGATTCGAACGGCAGTGCATACGGCGAAGTTCTGCCGGCACTATAGCGGTTCAACGTGTACGTTTCGCCATTGCTGAGAATCTCGAGGTTGTCGCCACTCAGCGGGCTCATGGAAGAAGCGCCGGGGTGCGGTTCGCTGACGTGGGTGTGGCTCACCCGGATGTGGAAAATGTTGTAATCGTTGATACGCCAATCCAAACGGGCGAAAACTTTGTAGTCGGGAGTCATCAACGAGTAGTTCTGATAGCGGCCGGGATCATAGCCGAATCTGTCGATCAGGAACTGCCGGATGCCGTCCATCGCCGCGACGGTCGGACGGGTGTAGCCGGTTGTGCCGCCGTAGCCGTAACTCTCGTCAGGACGGGCTTGGACGACGGCCCCCGCGACATTGTCCACCGTATATTCGCCGTTGAGGAACAGGAAGAGTTTGTTCTTGATCAAAGGACCGCCCACGGTGAATCCCGTCGTGTTGTTCAGGGTTTTGGAGCTGGTCAAGTCGTAGTCGCCGACCTTTTGTCCCTGCAACGCGCTGGCCTTGAAATAATCATAGACGGACCCTCTCCACTTGTTGGTGCCCTGTTTGGTGGTCATGTTGATGGAACTGCCCTGAAAACCGCTGTGGCGGACGCTGAACGGGGTGATGTTGACATCCAGTTGGTTGATGGCTTCCAGAGAAATGGGGGTGCCGCCCGCCGGCAGGCTTGAGCCGATGCCGAAGGCGTTGCAGAAGCTGGCGCCGTCCACGCTGACCATCGAGCTGCGGTAGTTTCCGCCGCCGACAGAGAAGCCGTTATCCATGACCACGCCTTGCGGGGTGAGGTTCAAGATGTCATAAAGGGAACGGCCCACATTGGGCACCATATCCATCATTTCAGTTCTAAAGCGCATACCCGTGCCCGAGCGGTTGAAGTTCATTGACGAATTCGCGGCATCGCCGAACACCCGCACCTCCTCCAGGCGCGTGGCTGAGGGGGCAATCACCACGTCCACCTCCACGGTCCCGCCCAGGGGGGCCGTCACATCAGAGACAATCATCGTGACGTAGTTGAGGCGTTCCACCCTGACGACATAGGGGCCGCCGGCCACGACGTTTTGGATCACGTAAATACCTTTGTCATTGCTCAAGGCATAGAACGGGGTGCCGGAGGGGACATGCACGACCGTGATCACGGCGTTCGGCACGGGATTTTTCCCGTCGCTGATGTGACCGGTAATGGTCGTTGTCGTGATCTGCGCGAAGGCTGACAACCCCGTGAACATTCCGATAACAAGCGTCAACAAGAACCTTTTAAGCTTCGCTGACACATTTTTTCCAGTCCGATTAAACTGTAGAGAATAGATCATAAAATCACGTTTATTCGATACAAAATCAAGAAAACAAGCATGTTAGCGGCACCCAATCCCTTCCAAACCGCCTCGCCGCCAAACCTAAAAATAACAATCGGCAAAATTACAAAAAAAAACTATTTTTGCACCCGTTTTTTTAACCCAAACCGAAAAGATGATCACTTTTTGTATTTCCTTAGCATTGCTCGTCTTAGGATATCTGTTCTACGGCCGTTTCGTGGACCGGGTGTTCGGCGTTGACGAGAAGCGGCCGACGCCGGCGCAGACGATGGCCGACGGGGTCGATTACGTTCCGATGAAGCCGTGGAAGCTTTTCCTCATCCAGTTCCTGAACATCGCGGGGGTGGGTCCGATCTGCGGCGCCATCATGGGGGCACAGTTCGGCACGGCCGCCTACCTGTGGATTGTCTTCGGGTGCATCTTCGGCGGCGCGGTCCACGACTACCTGTCGGGCATGATTTCCCTGCGAGACAACGGCTGCAGTCTGCCCGAGACGCACGGCAAATACCTCGGCAACGGCGTGAAACAGTTCATGCGCGGTTTCATGGTGCTGCTGATGGTGCTCGTCGGGGTGGTCTTCGTGAACACGCCCGCACAGCTGCTGCAGTCGCAGTTCACCCCCAACATGAGCGTTTACGTCTGGGTGGTCATCATCCTGGCTTACTACCTGATAGCCACCTTGTTGCCCATCGACAAGGTCATCGGCAGGATCTATCCTATATTCGGTTTCCTGCTGATGGGCATGGCCGTGGCCATCTTGGTGGCGTTCGCCATCTACCAGCCCGAAATCCCCGAAATCTGGAGCGGCCTGCAGAACCGTCATCCGCAGGCGGCCGCCAACCCCATATTCCCGATGATGTTCATCAGCATCGCGTGCGGCGCGGTGTCGGGATTCCACGCCACGCAATCGACCTTGGTGGCGCGGTGCATGACCAATGAGAAACAGGGGCGCCACATCTTCTACGGCGCGATGATCGTGGAGGGCATCGTGGCTTTGATCTGGGCGGCTGCGGCGGCCTACTTCTACCATTCCGACGCGGCGCTGCAGGCCAAGAGCGGTCCCGCCATGGTGGGCCATATCGCCAACACGTGGTTCCCGGCCGCCATCGCCGTCATCACCATCCTCGGCGTCATCAGCGCGGCGGTCACCTCCGGCGACACCGCCCTGCGCTCCGCCCGCCTCATCGTGGCCGACTTCATGCATCTGGAACAGAAGAGCATCTCGAAACGCCTCTGGATCGCCATCCCGCTGTTCGCGGTCACCGGCGGACTATTGGTGTTCAGCCTCGCCGCGCCCTCCGGCTTCCAGGTCATCTGGCAATATTTCTCCTGGGCCAACCAGCTGCTGGCCGCCTTCACGCTGTGGGCCGTCACCGTCTATCTGCGCCGCAACAAGACGCTGCCCTACTACTGGATGGCGCTCATCCCGGCGCTCTTCATGACGATGGTCACGGTGAGTTTCGTGTTCGTCTCGCCCACGTTCCTCGGCGCATTCCTCCCGCGCACGTTGGGCTACTGCCTCGCCGCGGTCATCACGGCAGGATGTTTGGCCTGGTTCTTCCACAAGGAGCCGAAAGCCAAGACCCTCGGCTAAGCCGCCGACAAAAGGGCACAAAAAAAGCGTCAGAGCCGGATGCCGCGAAAGCGGAGCCGTCCCTGACGCTTTTGCATTCCGGAGGATTAGTATTCCATCATCGGTTCCATCTCCTTGGCCTGGTCGATCATCTTCTGGAGCTCGGTGGCGGTGGGGACGCGGCCCACGAGATGTTTCTGCTCGTTGATTTCGGTCATCTTGGCGAACAGGTTCTCGGCCACGCGATGGCGGAACTCCTTGACGGTGTCCACGCCGGCGGCTTCCAAGAGTTCGGAGAATTGCGGTCCGACGCCGTTGATGCGCATCAGGTCGGCATGGTTAGCCCACGTGAGGATCAGTTTCGGGGAGATGCCCGTCTTCTCGGCCAGTTCGGCACGGCCGGCAGGCTTCTTCGCGACCTCCAGCAGTTCCTCAACCGTGTTGATGTTGGCTTCCGTTAACTTTCCGGCATAGACTTCGCCGATGCCTTCCACGTCAATAATCTTGTAACTCATAATCTTGAAATTTTAAGGGTTTGAAACGGCAAAGATAACATTTTTCACAACGTCACGCAAAAAAATGTATTTTCGCGGCGATTTTTTTTTAGTGATTAGTGATTAGTGATTAGTGATTAGTGAGCAGTGAGCAGTGAGCAGTGAGCAGTGAGCAGTGAGCAGGAAATGGTAATATTTTTTAAAACATATTCCTTAAGCAGCCCCGAAGGGGCAAGACGCGCGAAGCGCTAATAACCCCACACAAGGCGAAGCCGCAGTGTGGGGCCCTAAACCTCTAACCCTCTAACCTTTTAACCTTTTAACCTTTAACTTCAAACCGATATGCGAGCAATCATCAACCCCTGGGTGGGGAACACAAACGGATACAACTGCTTCGGGTGCTGTCCTGACAACCCGAGGGGCGTGCACATGCGCTTTTACTGGGACGGGGAGCAGGTCGTCTCCGTCTGGAGGGCGAACCCGAATTTCGTGAGCTGGATCGACACGCTGCACGGCGGCATCCAGGCCACTTTGTTGGACGAGATCTGCGGGTGGGTGGTTTTCTACCAGCTGCAGACCTCCGGCGTGACGGCCAAGATGGAGATGCGCTACCGCAAGCCGGTGAGCACGAAGTGGCCGTACATCCGGCTAAACGCCCGGCTGGTGGAGCAGCGGCACTCCGTCGCGGTGGTGCACGGCGAGATCCTCAACCCCGACGGCGAATGCTGCGCCGAGTGCACCTGCACGTACTTCGTCTATGCGGGCGACAAGGCCATCGAGATGGGCTACATGCCCGCCACCCTCGACGACGCCGAGGTCACCCTGGAGGACGTGGAGGTCTCCCTTTCCGACGCGGTGGCGCTGTTGGGGAGATAGTCCCCCTCCCCTGCCCTTCTGCAGGAGAAAAACGGGCGGTTCAAGCCATCCCGCGTTTTAACACTTATTAGTATATGTGAGATATTGGTATTCAATGTCTTACATACACTATTTTGTCGCCTTTTCTTATATGTTAACATTTTTTAACAAAATTATTTCTCTGATTATAAAGCACTTAATTATAAAAAGTGTTTATTTTTGAAAATCATATTATGAATTTTGTATTTTTGCCGCCGAAATTGGTTCAATTAAGAATTAAGAATTAAGAATTAAGAATTAAGAATTAAGAATTAAGAATTAAGAATTAAGAATTAAGAATTAAGAGTAACGAGTGGTTAGAGTAATAACAAAAATCAATGTATAAATGAAGAGAAATGTTACATTTTTAATCGTCCTGCTGCTGATGGCGGCGGGCGTGATGAAGGGGCAAATAACGGAAAGTAGCACGGCATCCAACTTCACGCCGTACAACAGCTCCACCCAAACATCCACCTTCCAGTTCCCCAACTCGGGATTCGAACACTGGGACACACACATCAACTCGCAGGCTTCTGCAACCATCGCGCACGTGTCCACACAAAATGCTTCAGGAGATTACCAGTCAGTTCCTACTTTTTGGCATACTTTCGATGAGGCAAACGCCAACATTAAGATTGAAGTTTTATTTTGGACAGTTGACGCATCCCCGGCTTCAAAACTCAATCATCATCATCAAAGTGCAGGTAGAAATGGAAAACATTCCGTAGGAATATTTTGCAAAACAATGGTTGGCATCCCAGCAAACGGGGCAATCTCCACAGGCCAAACAGTAATAGGCAGTTCTTCTGCTGGAAGTGCCTCCAACTACAACTACGGACACTCCGGCGCATCCGGATACTCAAGTTTTGGCAACGGCACCTTCAACTACCCCTTCACGGGCTGTCCAGACTCCTTGTCATTCTGGTACAAAACCAGCTGGTCAGGTTCAGCCCAGCCGATTTTCAAAGTCTACACCTATACCAGCAACACCTTCAAAGACAAAGCAAACGGCTCCTTGGAAGGAGACTCCGTGGGAACCGCGTCGCATCCCTTCAACAGCTCCACTTCATGGAAACGGGAAGCATGGAAATTCAACTACCACCACTCCGGAAACACCGACGGCAACCTCTCCACGCTTGTCCGCCCCACCTCTATGTTAGCTTCTTTCTCCACCAATAAAAATGCCGGATCAGGAAGCGACAATGACGAACTCTTTGTCGATGACTTATACTGTATATATGATAAAGGATTGGCTACGTTAACGATCGGAGGAACCTCCCAAAATGCAATGCTGACCTACTTCAACAGTCGCGAGTGGCTCACCCACCAGAACAATCCGAACAGCGGTGTGGCCGAATACAACTACGGAACCACCGTCCTCGCATCGGCTATCCCCACGGTGGTGGCAACCGCGAAATCAAAACTCATCAGCAGCATAACCGTTTCTCAAGCGACGGTTCAAAACCCGGACGCGACCATCACCGTCACCCACAACGACGGATCCACGTTTGTTTACACCATCCATTTCACGATAACAAATCCCTGCAACCCGCAGCACACCGCCGTCACCAAGAGCGCTTGCGGCAGCTACACCTGGAACGGTACCACCTACACCCAGTCCGACAACTACACTTACAGTCACACGGACGCTAACGGCTGCACGCAGGTTGATACATTGCACTTGACAATCCACAACCCAGTGCACACCGCCGTCACCAAGAGCGCTTGCGGCAGCTATACTTGGAACGGGACCACATACAACCAATCCGGCAACTACACCTACAGTCACACGGATGCCAACGGCTGTACGCAGGTTGACACGTTGCACCTGACTATTAACAACCCGCAGCACACCGCCGTCACTGAGAGCGCTTGCGGCAGCTACACTTGGAACGGCACCTCCTACAACCAATCCGGCAACTACACTTACAGTCACCAGGATGCTAACGGCTGCACGCAGGTTGATACATTGCACCTGACCATTAACAACCCGCAGCACACCGGCACCACGGTGACCGCTTACGACAGCTACGTCTGGAACGGCGAAACCTACAACCAGTCCGGCGACTTCACCTATGAGCATCTCGACAACCACGGCTGCGAGCAGGTCGATACGCTGCATCTGACCGTCTATTACTCCTCCGCCAACGAGTTCTCCGCCACCGCCTGCGGCTCCTACACCTGGAACAACTCCATCTACGAGACCTCGGGCGACTACACCCAGCAGTTCCACAACATCCACGGCGCC
>Ga0247611_10005129_pt1 | contig 17623 bp, 17 predicted proteins | sample 177DNAGHGhighgp2_FD_192422 | JGI IMG/M metagenome (GOLD analysis project Ga0247611, IMG submission 192422) | Sheep rumen microbial communities from Palmerston North, Manawatu-Wanganui, New Zealand - 1770 DNA GHGhigh gp2 | ecosystem: Host-associated > Mammals > Digestive system > Stomach > Rumen... | reverse complement strand
GTTTAAAGTTTAAGAAGTGGTTTAGAACATCTGCTGTTTTCTTACAAAGAGAAGATGAAACGCACTTTAGATTAATTGTACCTGGTAAAGGTTTATTATGTAATTTTTATATTATTGATAATATAGAAGAGTTTCTAGATTTTATCGGTATAGAAAAATTAGATATGGCAGAACCTGAAAAAATAAGAGAAGCGATAGATCAAACTAAAGATGTACCGAATACAGGTATTATTACGATAGAGGATGGGGCTATATATGTATATGACCACTCGAACTACTAAATTGCCAGGGGTTGGAGACATATGGTTAGTAGATTATCCATATAAAACCCCTGGGAATATGTCTAAACCTAGACCGGGAATTATTATTGACTTTGACGAAGATAATGTAATTGTGCAAAAATTAACTACAAAGAAAAAGAGGGGCAATAAAGAGTTTATCCATCCTAAGTTAAAAAGAAAAACTTATATATCACAAGAAAAAAGCATAGTCCCTGATTATAGATTAATACGATATATAGGAAAGGTAAAATAAGGAGTGTGACAAAAATGAACATAGAAAGAACAATAACGATAGATAATAGATCTTGGCTAGGATTAATGTTATTAAGAGTATTAAGTCCTAGAAAATGTAGCATACCTCAATATAAAGATGAGGCTTTAGCACATTTATGTGAAGAAAATAATTATGAACATCGTGGAAAAGATGTTATTGATGGTGAATTAGATACTTTAGCGCGTTCTCCTATAATTTTTTATAAATGGGAGCAAGTAATTGATCCAGAGACACATAAAGAATTATATTATGTTCAAATGGTAATAGATTGTGGTGCTCAAGGTAGTCACTTTGATATTGTAAGAGATATGGCTGGATATATTTATAGTGTAGGGTATAATCCAGATTGGGTAGTATCTCGTACTCAAACAGATATGTATATAACATTAGGTAATATACACCCTAATAGGAATTCATATGTTAATTTGTTATTAGCATCTTCAGTACCAAATGATTTTATAAGAGAAACTTTTAGTTATATTAAAGATATAGCAATCAAATTTGATTTAAAAAATATGGGTCAAATCATTAAACAAGGTACTCCATATAAAGTTATTATTAATTTTTATAATCATATTGTGGAAGCATTAATGAATAAGAATAGTCGTACTTTAGTGATAAGCAATTATGCTAATGATGGAATTGGTTTATTATTATTTGGTCAATATAAAGAAATAGAACTTCGCCAATTTGTATATAAACAACATTATGATGAAAAAATTAAAGCAAAATTAGTAGGAAAAACTTTAGTTGTATATGATGGAGAAAAATCTTTTGAATGTATAGAACCTTATATAAGTAAATGGGCTCAGTATAAAGTTGGTATGTTAGATATTCTACAATTTAGTCATCATAAAGATTTCTTCTTTCAAGACAATTTAAGAGATGGGGCTTTGAGAAAAATTGTATTTCACTTTATTAATCAAGATAAAATATCTATTCCTAGATCTAGATTAGTTGTTGAAAGAGGTATAGCATATGGACAAGTATGTTTTATGCCAGGTAAAAATCTTAAACCTAAGCATGTAGATATAGTATGTCGTAATAGTCGTGGATATATAGGAGAATTCGTCATACCAGTTAATAAAGATAATGTTCAATTTCAAGCAATGAAATTAATTGATGACCATATTCTTAATGTATTAAGTGGAATGAACACACAACCTGAGGAGTTTATTAAAACATATCAAAAATATTTATTTAATACACACGACGAACAAGTGGAAGACGATATATTAAGTGAATGGTTTAAAAATTGTGTTAGAACAAATAAGAGAACTGCTCGTGGAATTGTATATTCTTATATGCATATGAAGGGACAGTTAGAAAAAGAATATAATAGTATCAAAAATTATGTAGAATGTTTTGATTTTTCTAAATGTAAGCCAGTTCCAAGTATTCAAATGGATAAAAAACTAAAGAAAAACTATTATAAAACTTTACATATAGAACCTGAAAATATTATAATAAATAAAATTAATAATAAGAAAATAAAAGAAATATCTCAAATTAAACCAACTGTTAGTTTTAATTTTATAGATAATAGAAAAATGTTAAATGTAGGAAAAGCATCTATATATGATTTCTATAATAGCACAACTAATAGTATTCAATTTGAGTTTAATAAAATGAAAGGAATGGTAACCCATGATAAAGTTAAAAATAGGGGATAATTATCTTTTAACAAACCTAAAAGAGAAAAATAAAAAAGATTGTATAGCATATATGATGGGTTGCTTTTCTAAGCACGGACAAACTGCTATGGGTTTTGATTATTCAACCAATAATGATTTAACTGAATATATTAAAACAATAAGAGCAGAGCGTATTACAAAAATATATATATTATTTGAAGATTTAACAGAAGGAGGAAGTATCAGTATGTTAAAGACAGTTTTAAAGAACTTCTCTGATGTATTCAAATACGAACTTCCTCAAGTAATTGTTCATTATATAGATATGTCTAAGAAAAAGAATAGTAGGGAATTCAAATTAGCCATACAAGTATATGAAACTCTAGAATTAGATCCATCAAACTTGTTATCTCGTTTAAACTTACTTGATGATTATAAAAAGTTTGCTAAAAGATTTAAAGCAATCCCTGAAGAAATAAGAGTTATTGATGAGAATATTAAAAAGATGTCAAAAGAAAAAACGGTAAGTAAAAATACCTGTACGCTAAATAGTTTGAAGTATTTAGATTTAATTAACACAGCAGAGTTACAAGGTACTGATTTAATTTTAACAATTAAACCATTAGTCATAAATCCAAGTGAGGATTTCGGAAAATGTTTCAGTAAAGACAGTTTTAAACGCAATCCTTATTTAGTAAAAGCCACTGCTGAATTGTATAAAGGTAATCATTTTAAAATGGTACCAACTAGAATTATCATACATTCTAATTTTACTCCAGAGTTTTACGAAACTTTGGACCATAGTTTTGATGATATGTTCGCCCGTCATAATTGGAGTAATGTAGGTTATCCACATTTCGGAATGAATCACTTTTGCGGAGGAGAATTAAATGATGTAATTGCTCATACAACTGAACATGGACTAGAATATTTCTTCATTTGTTTGAAACAATATTTAACAACAGCAAATATGAGAGATTATGCGGGAAGAAAAGTATGGTGGTATCCAATTTATGATAAAGATGATAATTTGGTATATTGTGCTGGGTTAGAAATATTTAGAGATGATATGTTAAGAAAAAGCATACCAGCAGAAGATAAAGAATTTTTAAGAACAGCATCATATCAAGATATTTTAGATTGGAAAAGAAGACATGATGTTACTTTTGGTCAAGTTAATTTACCACAGAACGCTGATTATACAGATTCATATAGTGGTAAAACTGATGCGTTCTTAGATTATTGTAAAGAATACTTACCAGAATTATATAAAGAGTTAGAGAAGGGAGCAGAATAATATGGCAAAAACGATAGAATTTTTGGATCATAGATATGAATTATATATATTGCCTCAAGCAAGACAAAAGATGGAAGTCTATTGTGATTTATCAGAAGGAGAAATTGGTTGGTTAGGTTTCGTAGAAAAGTTTGACAAACAAGGTTTCTTGATTACGGATTGTGCTTTATTAAAGCAAGAAGTTCATTCAACAACAACTGAAATAACTCCAGAGGGCTTATTAGAATTTTGGAACTCAACAACTCCAGAACAACAACAACATATTAAATTATGGGGTCATTCTCATGTTAATATGGGAGTTAGTCCTTCAGGTCAAGATAATGACCAAATGGATTATTTTAAAGATAATAATCCTTGGTTTATTCGTTTAATCACAAATAAAAAGAGAGAATATTATATAGATATATATGATTATGAAAATGGTATCAAAATTCATATGGATCAAGCCGATTTGATTACATATAACCCTGGTGCTAAAGAATTAAGAGAAAGTATAGAAGCCGAAATAAAAGAAAAGGTTACTAAGAAAGAAACATCTTATAGTAAAACTTATGGTGGAAGTGCTTATAGTAGTGGTTATTTAGACCGTAAAAAAAACTCAAAGGGAAATACAAAAAGCACCACAAAACCAATGTTAGAAGATATAGACGTTAAGTATGTGACTTCATTTAACGAGGTTTTAAACGATCCAAATTATTGGCAAAATATTTTGGATAAATAGTTTTCAAAAACTCCAATAATATATTATAATATATTTGTAAATAAAAAAAGAAAGGAGTTTAGAAAATATGGATTTAAGTCGTCATATAAGTGTGTTTTCACCAGACAATGTTAAATATCCTATTCATATTATAGGAGTAGGAGCAACTGGTTCATTTGTTGCGATGGAATTAGCAAGAATGGGATGTCCAGTATTAAATATATATGATTTTGATGATGTAGAAATACATAATATTCCAAATCAATATTACGATAATGGAGATTTAGGTAAGTTAAAAGCAGAAGCATTAGCCGAAAAGTTAAAACTTATTAACCCTAATATAATTGTAAATGTATTTACATCAGCAGTTCTACCAACGCATGATGAAGAACACGCAGGTATAGATCAAATGGCAGGTTATGTATTCTTATTAGTTGATAGTATGAAAGTTCGTAAAGAATTATGGAAAGCCGTTAAAGCAAATAAGAATATTATACACTGCTGGGAAAGTCGTTTAGGCTCTGATCAAGCAAGAGTTTATTCTCTTGATATGAGTGTAAAAGATTTTAGTAAATATGAGGTAGATTTTTATGATGATGACAATGCTGAAGTATCAGCATGTGGAACATCTATAACAGTTTTACCAATAGTATTACAAACCGCTTCATTAATGATAGTTCAATTTATTGACTTAGTAATGGAGAGAATGGGAACTTATTACTTCAAAACAATCTTTGATAATCATTATAATAAATATGAGGAGAGTTTTGATGAAGTGAAGGTAGAAGAAGTTCCAGTTGTTAGTCAAGATGATTTATTTTAATTAACAAAAACTTATAAAAATCTTCACAAAAGGATATATTATTTGTTATAATATATTTGTAAATAATTAAGAAAGATTTAATTATTTAAGAATTAAAAGAAAGAGAGGAAATTTTCATATGGAAAACATTTATTCAGTAATTATCACAAAAGTACCAGGAGGAGCAAACCCAGTAATCAGTCACGGAACTGAAACTGTAGCAGAATTATTCGCTCAAGCATTCAACGGAGAAAGCATTAACGGATATCAAATCCAAGTTAATGGACAAACTAAAGATAGCACTTATGTTCCTAGAAATGGTGAAAATATCACTGTAGCAAAAATGATTAAAGGTAACTAATCCTTTATCATTAACTCTTTTAAATATATCGGGGAGAAGTTCTTCTCCCCAGCATATATGCTAAAAGACTATATACTTTTGGAGCGACACAATATATTTTAACTTTAATCGTATATACTGACTTCAAAAGGAATATAAGATAAATCTAAAGATTAAGGAGGACAGTTTGATGGCTTAGAAAGCCGTCGCTCCATTCTTTTAATATAGTATTGGGGGAGATCAGTATGATCTCTCTCTTTTTTTGTGTTGTAGGCTTTCAAGCAAACAAAACAAAATGCGCTAGCGTATAACGATAAAATACTTTTTTAATATAATTATATTATAAAATAATTTTTAACGCAATACGCCTGTAAAAATTGGTGTTTTTTAATTAATTTTGGTTTTTAAAAAATTATTTTTTTAATAGACTTGACAAAGAAAATCTTTTATATTATGATATAGAAGAACAAGGAGGAATTTATGGAATTAGAAAAATCAAAAGAAACTTATGAAGAACCCGCTCACATGAATGATATAAGAGCTGTGGTTAGCGAGGTTAGTAAGATAATAGATGGACACCCAGTGTTAAGAGATATGAACTTTGCTCTATTTTATCAACACGGGCGTTTAGGTTACATGGACCTCAATGCTTTTGCTGAATCTACCAAAGTACGTCTAGAACAAGATGGCGAAGAAAAAACTTTAACAGAAATACAAAAAGATATTGACAAAGACAAAGAATAATGATATAATGGTTTTGATTAATTTAAGGAGGAATTATGGCAAAAGAAGAAATGAAAGAAATGTTAAACAGGGTGACAATTCAAGGTACTTTAATGGATAATACTATTGAAATTAAAGTAAATGACAAAGGAGGAAAGTATCTATCAGGAGAATTAGAAGTAATGACTGATAATGATTGTATTATTCCTATTAGCGTATTCGCTTCAGAGTTAAAGAAAACTGGAGAAAAAAATACAATCTATGAAAGATTAGTTAAAATGATAGATTTCCCTTCAGCAAGAACTGTAGGCATTCAAAAAGCACCAAAAGTAGCAGTAAGCAATGCGAGAATTGAAGATAATAGTTTTTATTCTGAAAGAGATAATAGAGTTGTAAGTAATTGAAGAATTACTGGCTCATTCGTAAGAGCAGCGGCTAATGATGCTAGTACTCAAAATAGTTTTGAAATACAAGGTGTAATCAGTTCTATTAAAGAAGTTGTTGATAGAGAAGGTAATGACACTAACACCTATGATTTAAAATTACTTAATGTAAGATATGGTGGTAGAGTTGGAGAATTAACTTTAAGATTTGACGATCCAGCAGCGATTAAATATATCAACAATAATTATGAGGTGGGCGATTTAGTTACTCTTTGTGGTCAAGTCGTATATGAACAACATGAAAGAACGGTAGAAAAAGAACTTGGCTTTGGAGAACCAATTAAAACAACTTATACAAATACAGTTAGATTATTAAGAATTACAGCAGGAACACCACCAGTAGGACCTGATGAAAGTGGATATAAGTTAAAAGACTTACAAGCAGTTGTAACTGCTCAAAATAATGATATAACTGAAAAGTATAATGCGAAAGCACAAACTCAAGCAGCAACTGCCAAAGCAGCAGGAGCAAATTTATTATTCTAGGAGGTAAAAGTAAGTGGCATTAGATTTATTAAAAGTAGAACCCCATAAAGTTAAATCTGGGGTACAAGGAAAAATGTTCCTATTTTACGGAGGTCCAAAAACAGGTAAAACCGTAACAGCATCTCAATTTGATAAACCCCTACTTTTAGCATTTGAACCTGGGTATAATTTAATTGACGATGTCAAAGCAGTATTAGTATCTAGTTGGTTAGATGTTAAAAACTATATTAAGCAATTAAAAAACGAAGAAGTCCGTGCTATGTATAATACAATTATTATAGATACGGTTGATTTAATGTGGAGTTTATGCGAAAAGTTTATTAAAACACAAAAAGATATAGAAGACTTAACTGATCTTGCTTTTGGTAAAGGTTATAGAGCAGTAAGAGACGAATTTCAAGAAGCAATTAACGGTTTAGGTCAAATGGGATATACTCTAATCTTTATTTCTCACGCAGAAAAGAAAGATTATGTTGATAGTTTAGGAGTATCTCATAGTGGTATAACACCTACATTAGATAAAAGACCTAAAGAAATTATTACCGGTCTTGTAGATGTTATGTTATTTGTATATGAAAAGAATCAAGAGGGTGGAAATATTAGTACTGCCTTATTAAGAGGAGGTACTTACGGTAATTTAGACATAGAAGCCGGTTCTCGTTATGGAGAAGGTCTTCCTACTGAAATACCTTTCACTTATGACGAATTAATGAAAGCAATTCAAAGTGCTGACGAGGCTATGTTATCTAAAGGTGTTACCCTTTCTACTGAAAATAAAACTATCTTAGAAGAAACTAAAGTAGTAGAAGAAGAAGCCCCTAAGAAAAGAACATTTTCTGCTGTGTATAAAGATGTTACCAATACAATCAACAAACTAAAAGAAAGAATTGTTGCCGGTGATGACGAATTAGCAGAGAAAATGACAACCATTATAGAGCAATATCTTGGAGCAGGAAAGAAAATTACTGAGGCAACTCCAAGTCAACAAGATTTAGTTGAAGCAGCATTAGTAGAACTTAAAGAATTATAATGGCTACGTTAAAAAAGGTTAAATGCCTTTATTGTGGGAAACTCATAGATAGAGAAAATGAACAGTTTATTAAAGTTAAAAATAGATATGCTCATTTCTCTTGTTATGAGAGTAAATATAAAGAAGAACAAAAGGAGAAGGAGGAGCGTAAGAAATTAACTGATTTAATCAAAGAACTATACGCCCCCGATAAACCTAACTGAGATCTAATTACGGCTCAAATTAAAAAATACAAGGGTGAGGGTATGACGTATATGGGCATGTATTATACGCTAACCTTCTTTTTTGTTATAGAAAAAAATGATATTCGTAAAGGTAAAGGTGTGGGAATAATCCCATATAAGTATGAAGCGGCTCGTAAATATTATGAGCGTAGTAATAATATATATACTAAGGCGGCTAAAGCCCAAGATATTAAAGTAAAACAAACCGAAAACATTATTACTATTACGCAAACGAAGCCTAAAAAGAAATTAATAGACTTTAATTATTAGGAAGGAGGATTATATGTATAATTCTCATGCTATAGAAAAAGTATTGGCTGGGTTATATATAAATAATGATTTAATTATATCTACTGAATACCCCCTTCGTTTAGAAGATTTTGTTGAAAAAAAATATCAGGCTATATATACGGCTTTATATAATCTATATGCGTTAGGAAATAATCATATAGATATTAGTGATATAGTAGGTTATTTTAGAGAACAACAAGGTATGTACCAAAAGTTTATAGAAGACGGAGGTATGGATACTTTATACCAAATCTGTAATGATGAGACTGCTTTAAACTTTGATTACAATTATTCTTTAATTAAGAAACAAAGTTTATTAAGAGATTTGGTTAAAATAGGCGTAGATGTCACAGACCTGTATGACAAAAATCTTAGCCCAGAACTATTTGAAAAACAGATGGCAAGGTTTAATGCCTTAGAGATAGATGATATCTTTAAACATTATGAAGCCAAGATAAATAATTTACAAAGTAAATATGAAAACTTAATAGAGAAAAGTTGTATTCATGTAGCGGAAGGATTGGAGGAGCTGTACAAAACATTACAAACCATTCCAGAAGTTGGATTACCACTCGAGGGAGAAATATACAATACGATTACCAGAGGAGCAAGACTTAAAAAATTATATATAGATTCAGGAGCCTCAGGAAGTGGTAAATCAAGACGTATGGCTGGTAATGCCGCTCATCTTTCTATACCTATGTTTTATAACACAGAAACAGAGGAATGAGAAAATACTGGGATAGAAAATAAAGTTTTATATATCACAACAGAGTTGGAGCATGCTGAAATTCAAACCCTAATTCTAGCATATGTATCCGGCATCAATGAAGATAAGATTTTAAATAATAAATATAGCCAGGAAGAAAGAGAGCGTATAGAATTAACAATACAATATGTAGAGCAATATAATAATTTAATTATAGAGTATTTGCCTAATCCAACCCTTCCAGCACTACAAACAATGATAAAGAAACATGTCCTTCAAGATGATGTTCAATATGTTTTTTATGATTATATTCATATTACATCTGGTTTAACTGAAGGAAGAGATAAAAATACCAGAGACGATGTTATCTTAATGTTGTTATCTGATACTTTAAAGAACTTAGCAAATGAATTAGATATCCATATATCTTCAGCCACACAATTAAATGGCGATTATGAAGAAAAAGAAGTTAAGAACCAAAATTTATTACGTGGTTCTAAAGCAATAGCCGACAAAGCAGATATAGGAGCAATCACATTGCCTGTAGATAATGCCGAGGACGAACTAGGAAAGGCTTATGCTTTACAATTGGGTACTTATGTCCCTAATTACATTACTGACATATATAAAAATCGTCGTGGTAAATGAACTGGAGTACGTATATGGCGTTATATAGATTTAGGAACTTGTAGAACCGTAGATTGTTTTTTAACAGATAGAAAGAATGATTTAGTAGATTTTAATAGCACAAAAGTACAAATTAAGCAAGCCGAAAAAATAGGAGGATTTGTTGTTAGTGATGCGCCAGATCCTTACGAAAATTTTGGCACTCCGGTAAGAATAGAGGAAGACAATGAATAATGCCGATATTCTTATTTCTAAATTAAATACATCGGACATTCTACGATTAGCAGAGAAGTTGGGTATCCCCGAAACTATGGTACATTTTGGAAACGATTGTCTAATCTTTCCTACAATATGCCATAATGAATTGATAGCCAACCCCTCTCATAAATTATATTATTATGAGAATAGCAAACGCTTCTATTGTTATACTAATTGTAAGGCAATGAGCGTATATGAGTTTATTATTAATAGTTATCAGGCCAGGGGAATTAAAATGCCTTTTTCACAAGCATATATGATTTTAGATTCTTTGGTTAATGATAGACTAAAACACGGCTTTGCCGTTATAGAAGCCCCTGTAGAGCACAAGGCAAAAGAAATTACTGCTGATTGACCAAATCAATTAACAGTTTATAACGGGCATGTATTAGAATGTTTTACACAACAGCCGAAATACTTAGCCCCATGGTTAGAAGAGGGAATAGATTATAATATCCTTAAAGAGTTTAATGTAAGATTCGATATGGTAAGAAATAGGATAGTATTCCCTATCATAGACCACTTAGGAAGATTAGTTGGTATAAAGGTGCGAAACTTTAACCAAAAAGATATTGAGGAGCATCGTAAATATATGCCTTTGTGGCATAATAAAGAACTTTATAATTATCCCAAAATGATGGTAGCCTATGGTTTTTACCAAAATAAAAAGGTTATTAAAAAGGCTAAGGAAGTTATTGTCTACGAAGCAGAAAAATCTGTATTAAAGCACGGGTCTTATTTTACGCAAAATAAATCTATCGCAATAGGCGGTAGTTCATTTAGCGAATACCACGCTTGGATTTTAAAAGATGCTGGAGTAGAAAAAATTATATTAGCATTAGATAATGATTGGGATGAAGATGGCAACAAAACCTATGGCCTTCAAAAAATGATAAAGGAAGGTTACAAAATTTATGATATGGGTTTTGATGTAGATTTAGTATATGATTGGGATGGAGATACATTAGGAAATAAGGATGCCCCTATAGATCGAGGAAGACAAGTATATTCTAAATTATATAGAGAAAGAAAAAATATTACTGAGTTTCCTCGCGAGGAAAAGGAGGACAATGGTGAAATACCAGTTACGAACGAAGAATTACAATAATGAAACTCCTGAATTAGCATTACATGATTTATTATATGATAGAGGGATAGAAGATCCAGCGGCTTGGTTATATCCTAAAGAAGAATATGAACACTCGCCTTTTAGATTTGAAAACATGAAAAAGGCAGTAGATATATTACATACTGTAATACAACAACCCGAAGCCAATATATTGGTTGTAGTAGATTCAGACTTAGACGGATATACAAGTGGCGCCATTATTATGTCTTTATTACAAAATATAAGCAGAGGACAAGAAATTGGATATGTATTACATCCCGGAAAAGAGCATGGGATAGAATTAAAAGACATACCAGAAGATGTTAATTTAATTATAGTGCCAGATGCCGGTAGTTCTCAAAAAACAGAACACTTGAAATTATTAGAAAATAATATTAAAATAATAATACTTGACCATCACGAGATAGAAAATGATTTTAATTACGGCAAATATGCTGATAATATAGCAATCGTGAGTAGTCAAATAAATTATCCTAACCCTGCGTTAAGTGGAGCAGGGGTAGCCTTAAAATTTGCTCAGGCTTATGGACAAACTTATGGTAAGCCTATACCAAAAAAATTATATGCCTTAGCAGCATGCGGCATAGTCGCTGATGTTATGGACATATCTAACTTAGAGAATAAACAAATAATAACTGAAGGAATTAAATATATAGAAGAACATCCATTCCTTATGGCCTTAATAAAAAAAGCACATTATAATGTAGAAAATCCTACACCTAGTGTAAAAGATATGGGTTGAGTTATAGGACCTAATATTAATTCTATAATTAGATTAGGTACTCAACCACAAAAACATATTATATTTAAGGCATTGGTTAATCCTACTGCTTTAACTTTTAGCAGTAAGAAAGGCTGCGAGGATGAAGAAGTCCCTATGTACGATGAAGCAGTAAGACTTTGTGAGAATGCTAAAAAGCGTCAAACAACAGCAATTAATAAGGGTATCAAAATTATAGAAAAAGAATTAACTGATACTACTCATAATTCTATTGTGTATGTTGATGAAGAACAAAACCTACCTTTTGAATTATCTGGGTTGATTGCTAATAAATTATTAAGTGCCACGAATAAGCCAGTTATATTATTAAGGCATTATACTGACAACAAAGGTACCGATCAGTATCGAGGCAGTGTAAGAGGGAAGGCTGCAGAAGGCTTAACCAATTTGAAAGATGTCTTAAAAAATATAAGTGGTGTAGAAATGGCTGAGGGCCACGCATTTGCTTTTGGTATAGGTATAGACACAGAAACTTTCCCTACATTTAAAACGCATCTAAACGATGTACTAGATAAAATAGACTTTAATGTTAATTTATTTATGGTTGATTTAATTGCCAACTATAAAGAAGTTAATAAAGAAATAGCGGGTATTCTGGCAGCGGACAATATTTGATCTCATGGAGTAGATAAACCGCTCGCAGTTATAAAAGATATACCTTGTGATAAGTTTGATTTAATGGGAGCCGAAGAGCAACATATTAAGATAGATTGTGGTAATTATGATTTAGTTATGTTTAATGAGCCAGAATTAGCACAGCGTTTAAAAGATGGAGAAAAGTTTAACATTAATGCGGTAGGAGAGTTTGATGTAGATCAGGCTTATAATGTGGGTAGATTACAATTTATGGTAAAAGATTATGAAATTACTGATTATACCCCACAAACAATTTGGGACTACGCATTCTAATCAGGAGGAAGCATGCAACGATTTAAAAACTGACTAATTACGCAACTAACTAAAAAAGATAAATTGGTTTGCGTTCCAGAAAGTTGGCAAAGAGATTATGTTAAATTAGCCAGCAAAGAATTAAAGAACAAAGGAGTAATAGCATCTTTAATTACTGAATATAATGGGTTATTAAAAGATTACTATGAAAAATGTTCTGTCAAAGATTTACAAGAAGAATTAAAAGCAGCGGAAGTAGATTTTAAAGTATCCGCACCTAAAGAAGAATTAGCCAAGTTAGCATACGAAGAGTTTAAAATGGTGGTGGAAAAAGACTAATCATTTTAAACTCTTTTTCTATTGACAGAAGGTTCTTTAAAATGATATAATTTAATTATAGAAATAAAAGGAGGAATTTGTCCAATGAAGAAAACACAAGAAAAGTTCTATAGACCTGGAACATTAGAAGAGAAAGGCACAAAGATTTCTTTAAAGACACAACCATATATAAATGGTGTTGTATTTGATATGGACGATCCAATATCTTCATTTCATGGGTTATTAACTGCTTTAAAAATTATAGTAGAAGAATATGAAGTGCTTCGTGGTATCCCTGGAATTAATAATGCTCTACCAACAGCATTAGATTTATCATCAGGCATCACCGGTAAGACAAAACTTTTATTAGATTACTTAGCACAAAGTCCAATAGAAATCATTTTAAAAGAACAGAAAGTGGATAAGAATATTTTGACTGACTTAGCAGTCAATAATTCAAATACGGAGATGAATTAATTTATATGAAAGTAAAAAAAGTAGTAGTCGAAGACTATACCTCGCAACAGATTATTTATAGTAAGAACTTACGTAAGTTTGAATGCGAATTCGACACAGCAGAATCTGAAGATGGTAAAGAATTACAATTAGTTTTTACCTCAAATCGTGTAATCGACGATGAAACTTTATTAAAAGAATATATACATACTCATACACCTGAAGATGGAGCAACCATGCGTTTGACATTAAACGACCAATTCTTTATGTTAGGGTTGGGTAAGAATATAACTATTGAAATCATAGAAACTAATTATAATAAAGAGAAGTATAAAATCGTTATCAAAATAAAAGGAACACGAACTGTTCCTAATGATAAAGCAATAAAAGAAATACAAAATTATTTCAAGGAGGAAGAAAATGGACAATAAGATGGATTTAATTTTAGACAAAATTACCATGTTACAAAACTGGACAAGAGAAATGGCTTCTCTACAAGAGAACCCCTATATTAAGGATTTCAACATTACTAAAATGTTAGAGGACCTTGGAGGATTTGTAGTAGGTCTTCGTAAAGATGTAGAAGAATTAAAAACATTATATACAGAAACCCCAGGAGAACCTGAAGCGAACATTTCAACTACCGTAGAACAATAAAAAGGTTTTTTAATATAAATATATTATAAAATATTTTTCGAAGCGCATACGCTTTAAAAATAAGCGTATTTTGCTTTTTAAATATTTTTAAAAATATATTTTAAAAAAGGGGAAGGAGGACAATATGAGTTATACAAGCCTACATAATCATACCGAGTATAGTAATCTTCGTTTATTAGATTGTATTAATAAAGTTGAAGACTTAATCAAATATGCTCATACATTAAAATTAAACGGAGTGGCCATTACAGACCACGAAGCACTGTCGGCTCATATTAAAGCCCTTAAATTTTATAAACAACAATGCCAAGTTGATGAGAGTTGGAAAGACTTTAAATTAATTTTAGGCAATGAAATATATTTATGTCGTAATGACTTATCGGGAGAAAATTATCAAAAAGGAGAGAAATTCCCCCACTTTATATTATTGGCTAAAGACGCCGAAGGGCATAAACAATTAAGAGAATTATCTACCAGAGCATGGAAGCATTCGTTTTCTATGTTTTTAACTCGTGTGCCAACCTATTATAGAGATATAGAAGAAGTTATTACGGCTAATCCAGGCCACGTAATAGCAAGTAGTGCTTGCATAGGTGGCTTTTTAGGTATCTGTAAAAGTCAAGGTAACGAGCATGCGGCTCGTGAGTTTATTAAATGGTGTGTCAATATCTTTGGAGAAGATTTCTATTTAGAATTACAACCCGCTCGATATGAGGAACAAATAGAATATAATAAATGGCTATGGTATCTATCAAAAGATATGAATGTAAAATGTATTGTTACAACTGATACACATTATCTTAAAGAAGAAGATCGAGAAGTACATGCCTCATTCTTAAATAGTAAAGAAGGAGACAGAGAAACAGCCGAATTCTATCAATATACTTATATGATGAGCCCAGAAGAGATTTTAGATAAAATGGGAGATTACCTTAGTCAAGAAGATATAGAACAAATGTTCGCTAATACTAATGAAATAAATGATAAGATAGAGGTTTATGATTTATCTCAACCTCAAATTGTTCCTCATTTAAGTGATGATAGAAGCAAACATCCAGAATGGAAAGAGATTTATCCTAAAATTAAAATAAGAGATAAATTTGAATACTTGAATAAGTATTATAATTCTCCATCTGAAGACGATCGATATTTGATTTATTTGGGGTTAATGAAATTAACTTACATGAACCTAACTCCTGAAAAACGAGAACAATATCTTGAACGTCTAGAAACCGAATTAACCGAATGCTGGTTAGTCAGCGAACGTTTAGGACAACCGATTAGTTCTTACTTATTAATGGTTCGTAATATAATTCAAATTATGTGGAATAGAGCAGAAAGTTTAGTAGGAATATCTCGTGGTTCGGCGGGAGTTATGCTGATTAATTATTTAATTGGTATCACACAGATGAACCCATTGGAGCAAGGTATATATTTACCTCATTGGCGTTTCCTAGAAAGAAATAAAATTGAATTACCGGACATTGACGTAGATAGTGAAGGACGAAAAAGACAAACCGTTCTTGAAAAAATTAAAGAGGCGGCTCAAGAAGATGGCGGAGATAGTACATGTGTATGTACTTTCGGCACGTTAGGTACTCGTTCTGCTATTTTAACAGCAGCGCGTGGTCTTGGTATTGATGTTGATATAGCCCAATACTTAGCAACCATGATCCCTCAAGAGAGAGGCTTCTTATGGCCTCTAAAAGATTGTATAGAAGGTAATGAAGAAAAAGAGCGCAAACCAATTAAACAACTTATTGACGAGTTTAAAAAATACCCTGGCTTTTTAGAAATGACAAGAGCAATAGAAGGCTTGGTATGTCAAATGGGCATACATGCTTGTGGTCTTGTTGTATTCAATGTGCCAGTTTATACATATAACGCTATGATGAAGGCTCCTAATGGCACTGAGGTTACTCAATTTGATTTAGGAGATACCGAATATATGGGCGGTTTAAAAATGGACTGCTTATCAGTTGAAGCGTTAGATAAAATCCATACTACACTTGATTTATTATTGGCAGACAATCTTATCGAATGGCAAGGAGATTTAAAATCAACTTACGACAAATATCTACACCCAGATGTTCTTGAGCGAAATGCCAAAGAAATGTGGGAAAAAATTTGGCGTAACGAAATTATAGATATATTTCAAATGGATTCTACTGTCGGAAAACAAAGTTTATCTTTAATTAAACCAGATAGTATTCCACAGATGGCTGCGGTTAATTCACTGATGAGGTTAATTCCTGAAAAGGGGCAAAAGACGCCAACAGAAGAATATGTCATGTATAAGCAACATCCAGAGTTAATCCGTAAGGAAATTAATGATTTAAACGCCACAGATAAAGAAAAAGAAGTCTTATATAATTTTATGAAAGACTATACAGGCGTATTAGAAAGTCAGGAAAGTGCGATGTTAGCGGTTATGATACCTGAATTCACAGCATATGATGTACCGCATGCTAATAAAATTAGAAAAATAATTGCGAAAAAGAAAATGAAAGAAATTGCTTCTGCTCGTGAAGAATACTTTAAAACAGGAGCTGAGCGTGGAGTCAGTGAGGATATCCTAAAATATATTTGGGACGTTCAAATTAAGCGCCAGTTAGGTTATTCATTTAGTATTCCTCACACAACGGCTTATTCTTTAATAGCATTACAAGAAATGAATTTGAATTATCGTTTCCACCCAATTTACTGAGCCACAGCCTGTCTAACTGTCAATAGCGGTGGAGCAGACGAAGAAACGGGTGGAACAACTAACTATGGTAAATTAAGTTCAGCCATAGGACGTATTAAAAAGCAGGGAATAGAAGTCAGTTTGCCAGATATTAATATGGCTAAATTTGGCTTTACACCTGACCAAGAAAATAATAGAATTATTTATGGGTTGAAAGGTATTAGTGATGTCGGTGATGATATCATTAATCGTATTATTGCTAATCGCCCTTACACTTCTTTTGAAGATTTCTTAACAAAGGTTGAACCGGGTAAGGTTCAGGCCATAGCACTTATCAAAGCCGGATGCTTTGACGCATTAGAACCAGAGATAAGCCGTAAAGAACTATTATATAATTATTTGAATACATTAATCCCAGCAAAAAATAAATTAACATTAGCAAATGTAAATGCTTTAATTAACTATAACATTCTCCCTAAGAACAAAGCAAAATTTACTTATTTATTTAATTTTAATAAGTATTTAAAATTAAGTAAAAGTGGAGAAAAATATTATGTTGATGAAAGAGCATATGATTACTTTAGCCGTA
>Ga0247611_10005128_pt1 | contig 17624 bp, 16 predicted proteins | sample 177DNAGHGhighgp2_FD_192422 | JGI IMG/M metagenome (GOLD analysis project Ga0247611, IMG submission 192422) | Sheep rumen microbial communities from Palmerston North, Manawatu-Wanganui, New Zealand - 1770 DNA GHGhigh gp2 | ecosystem: Host-associated > Mammals > Digestive system > Stomach > Rumen... | reverse complement strand
GTCAGCATGTGGTGATGCCCCATCTCATTGATGAAAGCCGAGGTTGTCCAGTCACCGGCACCTTCACCATCCACAGCATGTGGGTTGTGTTCAGGAGGAATTGTAATCCAGCCCTCTGAACGAAGCTTGAAACGAAGACCTTTCTCGTTCAGCGTCTGAATGAAGAGCTTGTCAGTAAAACCTTCAGTGAACGAGACGTCAGGATGCTTCTCGTTAGAGAATTTCACGATGTCACTGGCAGCCACAGCACGGAGAAAATTGCGGTCTACAGGCTCATTCGGTTCGTAATACACAAGCACCCCACGCTCATGGAACAGCTGAGCAAGCAGGATGTTGCCAGGAGCGCAGCGGTCGAAGAAGAATACGTCGGGCATCTCCTCCAGCGAGTCGAAGAGTTCCTGCGCCTGTTTCAACGTCCAAAAGCGATGGTTGACGAAACGTCCACCACGAGGAGAGTGAGCCATGTAGGCGGTCTTGGGTTTACCGTCACGCCCTGTTTTGTGGATGATGTCGAGGATGGTCGTACCACCGTCAGGCGCATTGCTGACAAGCCGAGTGTCACAGCCATAAGCCTCCATGTCAGCCTTCAGCTGAAACCCCACCTCAGAGTCATCGAGACGAGCAGCAGGCAGTGTATGCCACCCCATCCATGCGAGGATGGTCATGACATTGCCTGCCGTACCACCCACATGCTGGTAGATGATATTCACATCCTTACCATTCTTCTCCTGAAGATTGTCAAGTGGGAAAGTACCCGCACCGAGGCATGTCAGCCCGATCTTTTCATTCATTTTATTCATATTATTCCGTTTAAATGATTAATCTGGATGCAAAGGTACGAAAAGAATTCTGCATCTTTAGCGGAATTATACTTATAACAGCGATTACCTCACCCGAGAGCCTCCCGCAGTTCAAGCGGAAGTTTCTCGTATGCGAAGGTGGTAAGATCAGTGGGTACCTCCATCGATGCGGCAGCGATGTTTCCGGCCATGCAGGCCATGGTGTCGGTATCTCCACCAAGAGAGATGGCACGGATGACGGCATCCTCGAAGGAGCTGGATTCGAGGAAACAGATGATGGACTCTGGCACGGTCTTGTCGCAGGCAGTCTCGAAGATGTATGTTGGGCGAATCTCTTCGGTGGTACGATGGAGATCGTAACCGAAGGTCTGCTCGATGTACGTCCTAATGTCGGATTTCGAGTGCCCTGTCCTGTTCAGAAAGATGGCAGCAGCAATGGCCTGGGCACCTCGTATGCCCTCCGTAGAGTCGTGAGTTATCTCAGCCGTGGCCTTCGCGAGCGACAGGCACTCGTCAAGTGTCTGGGCGTACCAGGCAACAGGAGCAACACGCATAGCGCTACCGTTGCTACCGGCTCCGTACGGTTCACGATTGTCTGACACGGCCCACTTTTTGAAGGTCTTGCTGAAAGAGTAAGAGGCATACCGACGAGCAAAGTGTTTGAAGAGGTCAATAAGCGTCTGTTTGTCGTGCGACGGGGCATCACGGAGCCATTTCGCGATGGCCAGCGTGAGGACAGTATCATCGGTATACGTCATGGCAACGGACAGTTTGAGATGGGCTTTGGCAGCGAGGGCCTTGACCTTCTGTTTGTCCTTCTCAAGTTCGTATTTCGAACCAAGCACGTCACCAACGATGCCACCGATAATGCCACGGGGGGGAAGCGTTTCCGGAGTTGAAGGCGTGACAGCAGTGACCTGTATCGTTCCGTCAGTCTGGCGAGTAAAATGAAGGGTACTGCCCAGCCAGTTGATGTATGCAGCATTGAGAATATCGATGTCGGCCTGTTCACCCTGGAGGTATTTCTTCCACTCTTGGCTCCACTGACAGTAGGGTTTCTCGAATTCGAGCTGTCTGCGGCATTTCACATGGAAACGGTCTTCGAGGAAGTCGCGACGGATGCGCTGGGGATTGTGCAGATACCCCTTCTCAGGATTCAAGATGGTCTGCTGGGTCTTCAGTGCATCACGGCTGTCGTCGAAGGCGGCCATGAGGTACGGTACATCGATGTCACAGAAATGCTGCCCAAGGATGTCGATACCGTCGGACGCAGATTTGGTCTGCAGCAACAGTCTGTCAGCATACGGGATGTCGTCTGTGGAGAGGTGGAGAGTTCCGTAAAAGTTGAAGTCGTCCTGGAAATTGACAAGGTCACGGAAGGTACCCTTACTGAACCCGCCCAGATTCTCTGGGTCGTTGGGGTTGGAACCGCGATGCAGTTCACCAAAGTCGCTGGTGAAACGGCTCATCTTGTACAGCAGGTCAATGGTGCCAAGGGAGGTGGCGATATCAGTACGGATGATGACGATTGGCAGGTGTCCCGGCAGGCGGTCGAGGAAATTACGACACACCGATTCCTCACGGGGAGTAACGAGCAGCACAAGGGCGCAGTCGGTCTGCGGATGTTTCGGACTGGCAATGAAGTTGGAGAGTGACAGGAAGCGTCCGTGACATTCGTCGCGGAAATCAGAGATGACGCAGGAAGCAAGTCCGGCCTCGGTCATGTTGCTCTCCAACTTATTGGCAACAGGTTCTCCGTAGGATCCGTAAAGAACGGTGAATTGCGATATGGTGCTAAGATCTGGCGGTGTCTGGATGCCGTCAACAGTACGATAAGTGTAATTATCGGTAGATAATGGTGAGAGCGCCAGTTTGCTGGAAAAGTCGGTATCACCAGTAAAGGCTCTATATAATAAAGAGAAGTACGCGAAGGTGCCGTTCACGCTGATAAAACCGTCAGGGAAGTCGAAGGGAAGGTTGATGACCCCGTTGGGACAGAATTTCTTCATTCGACGGATGTTCGTGTTGTCATCCTCCGTGTGGTTCATCGTCACAATACAGCTGTGTTTAGGGTTGGTAGCAGCCATGCGTTGAGCAATGTACACGGCATCCTGGTTCTTCAGCGATTTGCTGATGAGGAGCAGTTTCGAGTTCTTCAGCGTGTCGTCAGAAAGAGAGTTGGCCTGGTATGGTGTTACGGCTCTACCCAGTCCGCAGTTGGTTCCGTACAGGAGTGCAGCGTATGCAGCTGAAGGATGAGAGCCTCCATGTCCCATGGCGACCAGTGGACGCTCAGGTTCTTTAAAAATAAACCGACGCAATTGTTCTACGTCAGCCTGCTCTGCCTGTTCGATGTACTTACGCGTGTCATTGAGCAGTTCGCTCATCAGCGGCTTCCCGTTGCGGGCCTGCGGCTTCTTCTGGATGTTTCTGTTTGTTGTCATTCGGCTATAATGTTGATTCACACTGCAAATTTCGACATTTTATTCCATACAGGCCCTCCAGTTATATGTATAACAAAAGGTATAGCTATTTCCAAAATCAGTAATTTTGCAGCCGTAAACAAATCACAATGAATATGAAAACAATCATTTATCTACACGGCTTTGGATCAAGTGGACAAAGTGGTACGGTGAAACATCTTAGGAAAGTTTTACCTCAATGTAACATACTTGCACCTGATATACCAGTAAGCCCGAAGGAAGCTTTGACATTTTTAAAGGATTACTGTGAGAGGACTTATCCTGACCTTATCATTGGTACGAGTATGGGAGCAATGTATGCCATGCAAATGCATAACTATTATCGGCTTTGCGTAAATCCTGCGTTAAGAATGTCAGAGTTGACAGATGTTCTTAAACCAGGGACTTTCAAGTTTTTTCAGCCTACACAAAGTGGTGAAACACATTTTACGATAACCGAAGATATCATACAACAGTTTCGAGAAATGGAAGCACACCTTTTCGACGGAGTTAATGACATGAATCGCTTATGGTGCTGGGGATTCTTTGGTAATAACGATACGACGGTAAACTGTCGAGAGGAATTTGAAAGCTACTTTGCTCCTAACATAGAAACATTTCAAGGTGGACATCGTATGAACAACACAATTATTGATCAGGTTGTTCTGCCATTTGTAGAAGATTTGTTGGAGTGTAGAAACAGTAAGTTTAAGACGGGGGATAAGGTTAGTTTCATTTCCGATCAGCCGAGTGTATATCTTGGTAGATATATTTATGGGGATTGTTTAATAAAAAAGGAAAAGCATATTGGAGTTATAAAGGATGTTCGCACTGTAATAAAAGGAGTTTACTTATACACAATTGAAACTATTCCCGTACCTTGGCTATGTTTTGTAGGTGAAGATGATATTATCAACAAATTATCTGCTGAAGAAACGGAAATAGAGAGGTAAATGTATAAATTAACAAATAACAACAAACAAAGATAGTAATATGAATAATTTAAATGATGCAAGAAAGACAGGTTTCTCTGCGATTGATGCAGTAACTGGGGGACTAAAGCCTTCTGAGGTGATGATAATTGCTGGTCAAGGTAGAACTGGAAAGAGTTCATTGGTTCTGTCAATAACAAAAAAAGTTGCTATTGACGATAGAATCCCTTGTGCGCTATTCTCCATGGAGATGAGTAATGTGAAAATTGTGAATCGACTCATCTCCAATGTATGTGATATAGATGGAGGCAAGATACTTAACGGTCAGCTTAATCATGACGAATGGGAGAATCTTGATAGGCACATGTCTCATTTATTAGACTCACCTTTGTATTTAGATGACACTCCAAGTCTCACTATTGACGAGCTTGGAGATAAGATGCACAAGATGACATCAGAGCATGGAGTGAAGCTCTTTTTCATCGACTATCTCCAAGCAATCGATTGTCATAAGCGCAGCTACGAAGAAAATTTATTTGTATGTTTGAATTCCCTAAAGTCTTTAGCAGAAGAACTGGAGATTGCTATAATTGGTACAAGCATGTTGGGCTCTGGCACCGAAGAAAAGCATCGTTACCCGAAGATGTCTGACCATAAGGAATTTATGATGATTAATGATTTTGCAGACTATTCCATTTTTATATATCGTCCTGACCACTATCATGTAAGTACCGTCGATGAGAGAGAAAAAGGTATGGACCTTGGCCATCTTACTATTGCAAAACGGGGCTTTGAACAGGTACGAGAAGACTGCCTGATATTTCTACGTGATAGAAATATTTATGTTGAAAAAGACATCTTGTAAAGACTCTTTTCAATTAATTACAAAAAATATGAACAATTCAAGTGATGCAATAAAAACAGACTTGTCCGCGACTGATGTAGTAACAGGAGGGCAGAAGCCTTCAGAAGTGATTGTGATTGCCGGTCAAGAAAGGACAGAATATAAATTGCAGGATTTGGATGAACTGTATGGCTATATGTGGCTTAAGCCTGATATTATACAAACATTAACGCAGATATATTCGTTGATGACGGGGAAGCATACATAAGAGACAACCACGTTCCGTTGCTTTTTGTTCTCAATGGGCTAGGAAGAGAAATAACAACGTTCATACCAATTTCTATCTCGGAGAAGCCAACAATACTGGATACCAGCATTGTCATCAGTATAGACTTCAATATTATAAAGCAGATTATTGAATTTATAAAAGTCAATACTAAGACACTAATGGCTATGGCTAATGGAAAAATTAGCTCAAATGATTTTGTTTCAGCCTTAATACAGGCTGAAGAACAGAAATAAGCAGAGAAATTTGGAATTTCTTACTTCAGATATTGAAGAAACGTGAAGGCATCATCGGGAAGATGATACGCGAGTTTGCCTTTGTCGCGAAGTTCCATCAGGAGGCGACCTAAAAGGTTGGAGCCCTCGTATAGACCGGAATCTTTGAGTTGGACACCATATGATGTCGATCTCCTTTTGGACTCATCTTCTACGATGAATAAGTCCTTACTACGCTCCAATTCCTTACGAAAAGGGTCACTCTGCTCATATTTCACCATTAAGACAAACTTAAGCGCATCAAGGAATATCTCCCCCCAATCAGGACGACTGGCTCCTAACTTTATCCAATGCTTGGCTTGAAGTTTATTATTCTGGCGATAGACATCCTTAACAGCTTCAGGGTCGGTAAAACGGAAAAGTTGAAAGAGGGTTTCGGTGCTTTTGAAGGTCACACCCTCAACAACCACAGGACATTTAGCCATATTATGTAATATACCCCATTCGTCTGTTGTACTGCGAATAGGAGCACATTGCTCGGGGGGATAGGTAAACCATCCTGCGTAATCTGGGTAATAGGTCTCAATATATTGTCTAACACCCATCTTCTTTTCTTTCTTTTCCATTGTTCTTTGCTTAAAAACTATCTAGTGGAATTTCTTTCTCAGAACCTTCAATGAGCTGGAACTTCTTTGGGTCAAGTTCGACCTTGTCGATACGAACAATGCGGATTTTGTCGATGTTCAATACAACTCTGTTTGTCAAGCCATCAGGGTTTGTCTGAGCCTGTGGCCATGCAAAGTATTCAAGGTCTATCTCGCTGAAGAACTTGGCAGCGGCCTTTTCTGCATCGAGATCAGCACTGCCAATGAGCTTTTTTACAGTCCCTTCTTTGCCAGTAAGCCGATTGCCTACGTATTTGCGAAAGAACTTACCGACTGTAGTAGCTTCTGCAGGAATCTGCTCACTAAGAGCCTTTTCTGCGCGTTCGATGATGGCTGGGTGGACTGGACGACAGGAGAACAGATGATTATCGTCTGTCATGTCGGGAATTTCAAGGGTGTAAACATAATAGTCTTTGTTTTCCGGACGCTTCTTATTATAAGCGTAGTGAGCAGCAGAGGCATATGACTCTGTGACATAAGTTCCGAAACCAAACTTGGCTTTGCCGTCGCCTTCAAGTGCGTGGGCAATGTCGAACTTCTTGAATAGCACAGATGTGCCGTGATAGAAAATCTCCATAATGCTCGTCGTTATAATCTTTGCAAAGATACGATTATTATCTGTTATATCTATAATTCTTCGTTGTTATTTGAACTTTTTTAGTAATTTTGCAGCATATTATTGGATTTTAGAAGTATATGATAGAAGTAATTAAGTCCCCAACTCCTGTTACTGAGAAAACTCAATGGACTGTTTTCCTTGCTGGTCCGATGAACGGTGCACCCTCCTGGCAGGCTCAGGCTCCCAAGGTGGCTGCAAAGGTCGGTATTAACGACGTTACATTTCTCAATCCCCGCAAAACAGATCGATTCGTCACTGGCACTTATCAAGTGAACTGGGAAACCTTCGGACTCCGTATGTGCGACGTGATCCTGTTCTGGATTCCGCCACAGGCCCGCCCTATGAAACCTTGGCGTTATTATGCCATTACCACAAGATTGGAGCTGGCCGAGAACCTGGCACGTGGGCATAAGGTAATCATCGGCATTGATTCTGAGTTCAAGAATGAGAATGGTGATGATATGGCAGGTATTCATCATCTGCGGCGCATGGCAAAGTACTATGGGGTAGAGAATATCCATACATCGCTGGAGGACTGTATGAAGGAACTGAAGGAGTGGATGGAACGTCCTCGTAAGGAGGAAGAGAAAATTCACCATATGCCAGGTCCGGCATTTGAACCGATGGACAAGCTGAGTAGGATGATTAAATCGAGTACGTCTCACAACGAGACACTGATGGAACACTGGAACCAGACCGTTGCTCCTGGCGATACGGTATATGTGGAGGGGGATTTTGGAGCCGATGAATGGAAGCCATTCCTCAACGGAAAGATAGAATTGATAACAAGATAGGTATTCAGCGGAATATCATACTATCATAATTATGGGAACGTCGTAACTACTCCATACATCTGTGAGTTGTCCAGATTTATCGGATAGGAAAGACTAAACCTTCCTTACATGTCTTTGAGCGGTGCAGTCGTTGAGACTCCACCGCCCTTTTACATTTTACCAGTTCCATTCGTCTTTCATGTGTCCCCAGGCACACTGACTACATTTGTAACCGCCAGAGCTGAACGGACCACTGTGGTTTGAGAGACAGGAGGGGCATATACGATACCCACAGGAATCACATACGAACCAATGTCCTTTATCTGACATTGTTCTATGACAACATTGACATGTAACTAACATAAGCTATTGAGTTTTGATTATCCAAATACTTCCTTAAATGCATTATAGTTCTGGCCATGGGAGTTATGATCCTCTATGATGGCAAAGTGTATCTCGCGAAAGAGTCCTTGAAACTCCTGCTCCTCAAACACTTGCTTGAACAGTTGAGCCATGTGCTTAGGGGGATTGGCAAATGCCCCACACCCAAAAGCACCCAAAACAAGTCGACGCTGTCCGTTATTATAGGCTATGCGTAGAATTGTACGAATAAGGTTGAGGGTCGAGGGAATGAAATTATCTGGTATGGTTGTCCTGCCATGCATAAACCTTCGTATATTAATTGCCGCAACAGCAACAAAGTTTACCTGCCAAGGGTTTTCTAACAATTCATAGCCGTTTGCCTCTGTATCGCGGAATATGGTTACACCATGAGAGAATACACCACCAAAATTCCTTTTCAATGGATATGAGTGATGTGGATTGTGGGGAATTCCATATTCCTTCTCGCAATCAAACATTGCTGGATCTGCATATTGGAAAAGAAAACGGAAATAATCCGAGCAGCGGAAAAGATATTCTTCCTGTGCACCTGCACCACCATATACTCCACCTCCTGGATTCTTGGGACTGGCCATGTTGAGTACACATAGGTCATCTGTATAATCCCGATCTGAAAGAGTCTTGGCGTATGCCAAACAATCCTGATTGACAACTTTGTATTCTGTGGTATATTTACGCTCTACATTTTTCAATGAGATCTCCTTTTCACAAAAGACATTGTCTCGAAGTGTCTTTCCATTATGGAGGTTGTCAAATCGTACAGTGATACCAGAAGGAGTTAAATAACCACCCTTAGTCACTATTTCCAAAGTTGACTGGAATACTTTTGTTCTTACAGGGCGAGTGCCACCTTGTACTTTTTTGGATAACTCAAACTCATCAAGCCATGCCTTTGCGTCCCACGAGGGATAATTGTCTGTTGTCATATTTCTACTTTTTGTTTGCAAAACTACAAATAATAAATCAAAAAACCAAGAATTAACTTATAAAAGAGGTGATAACATCCTCATAAGAAGTCAGTTCTGTAACCAATTCAATGTTTCCTGCATTGTTGAGCGTAAATGCCGCACGACAGTCAAGGCATGCGAGGTCATCTGTGATAATTGGTCCGTCAAACTGCATGGTGTGGCCAACAATCTGATAGATACCAGATAGTGGATTCGAGACAAGCAGTTCATCAACGTCTGCCCAAACAATACTACCACTGGGATAATCACCCCATCGCATTTCACCTACTTGTGCCAAAGACTCCAGACCTTCATTTGAATGAAGGAGGCGATTCAAATGCCTTGCATCTGGTTTCCTTATCAGTCCCATATTTTGTTTAAGCCAGCTCTGTGTTATGCCTGCATGCGAAAATAGGTAGTGTTTACCGCCTAAATCTATTTCCCATGCTAATTGAAAGAAACTACGATGCTTTTTAAAAATGCGTTGAAGGGAAACGGCAGTAACGGGATCATACCTGATACCACCAGCCAGCTCGTAATAATACTCTGAATAATAATGAAGGTCATGATTACCCAACAGCAAAACGACTTTTTCAGGATTCTGCTGCTTGAAGGTAATGATGGATTTGAAGTTCTTTAGAGCTTCACGATTCGAAACACCTTCCATTTCATAGGGATCTGTGTAATCTCCCAGGAACACAATCTTCTCATAATCACCAGATTCCAAGGCCGACTTCCAAAAAGTACGGCCATGAACATCTGGAATAATTAGTATTTTCTTATCCATAGTAACTATAATATGCAATTCAACCTAAGTGTCTAAGAAGAAATCTTGACTTGTTGCTCTTGCGTACCTTATCAAGACCACGCTCACGGATCTGACGAACACGTTCACGAGTGAGTCCCAGTTCGGAACCGATATCGTCAAGGGCTCTTTCGTGGCATCCTATGCCGAAGCTCTGCATGACAATTATTCGTTCTCGATTGTTTAGTACCGAACAGAGAACTTGCATCAGGTCACTACACATAGACTCATGCTCAACCTGACGGTCTGTGGCATAATCTGATGAAGAAGAAAGGACATCTGCCATCGTAGAACCTTCATCCTCTGTGATAGGTGCATCGATGCTGCTGATGCGTGCTTCTGCTTGAATAGCCTTCTCTATCTTATCAATCTCTAATGAGATGATATCACTCAACTCCTCAGCAGAGGGGGTACGCTGATACTTTTGTAGAAATTCATTAGTGGCTTTCTTGATTTTGTTACTGATACCTATCTGGCTCTGAGGCCTGCGTACCATGTTACTGTTATCTGCTATGGACTGAAGGATACTTTGACGAATCCACCAGATTGCATATGAGATAAACTTGAAGCCACGAGTCTCATCGAACTTGTCTGCTGCAGTTATCAGACCTATGTTGCCTTCGTTAATGAGGTCAGTGAGAGGAACGCCTTGATTCTGGTACTGTTTGGCAACAGAAACGACAAAGCGGAGATTTGCAGTGACAAGCTTGTCCTTGGCCTTCTCTCCCTTCCTTCCTCCTGCATGGATAGCTTGGGCAAGTATGACTTCTTCGTCAGTGGTGACCATAGGGACACGACTGATTTCAGAAAGATACTTGTCGAGTGACTCTTCAGAACGATTTGTGATACTTTTGTTAATCTTTAACTGTCTCATTGTACTTTAATGTTTAATTTTGGCTGCAAAATTAGGCAAATATAACCAATGTGTCCTTCTTTCTATAGGTATAACTGCAGAATCTAACGCTTTATGAACGGAAGTGTGTTAAAACAATGTTATCGTTGAAACAGAATTTGGCTATCTGTCATATTTTTCGTATCTTTGCGCCAACTATTATAATAATGTGTGGCATATGACAACAATAGAGTGTAGTGAGGAGAAATATGCGTTGAACCTGAATCCAAATCAGGTTTTCATCTTTATAAACGAAAAGACGAAACCTTATCTGGAACAGTTTAAAGAGATGCAGCAGAGAAGTAAGACTTATGACATAGTCTTACTGCCGTATGAACCATCTTCTATCCAACAGGTCATGGACGATTCCGTAGATCCACAACTCTACAACATCATAACCCACTCGGATGTTGTTGCCAGGGTGATGCCAATGAAATTTGGCGATTATCGCTACATGACAGAGACTTTCTTTAAGGGAAAGAACTACGACTTTGACTATATGAATTACAAACTGGAGCAATTCATGGCAGGTCTTCGCTCGAAGAAAAGTCAAAGCTATGTAAACACTATCAGACGGTTCTTCCAATATGGCAATCAGGAGTTTAGTGATTTCATCATGAGCATATTCAACGGGAATCTTAAGGACTTAATGGATATGTCAAACCACTTTACTCACATGGTATGCACCAACGACTATTCTGTTGCCCAGCATTTTACCAGGGACTTTGTGAACAAGCTCGATGAGTCACAAAAAGAGCAACTTGACATCATTATCAAAGATGCCCTTGATTACAATAGCTTGAAAGAATCGAGAGCCATATTTACAGACTATATATACACCAAGTTTGATAATGACGAGCAGGAGCCACAAGGCTTTACGAAAAAGTATGAGAAGAACATTACTCCTCCAGACTTCAATATAGTGGTTAAACCGATGAAAAAGAAAAAACTGGCTGATGCTGATGGTGACTTTGATATACAGATTGTCAAAGACAGTGGTGAAATTATTCCTTTGGAGTTTGGCTATCGTGGAGACAAGATGTTCTATCTACTAACGCTTCTCTGTCAAAAGACTGTGGGTGGACTGCCTACTAAGTTCTTCTCATTCAACTCATCCAAATTGGCTATCAAACAAATCTACGACGAGGTATTCAGGTCTGGTGGTGATGTTTGGGTTGATACAATGTCAAGCGACTCACATAAAATCTCTGTAAGCAGAACCCATGCTAAAGATGCCATTGAAGAGAATAACTCTTTGGATTTGAACTCTGCTTATTGGTGTAACTTAGAAACAAAGGCGTTGTATATAGGTCCCAAGAAGAAAAAGCTTAAGGTGAGACGGGTAAGAATTCCAGAGGATAGAATAATCATCAATGACAATGATTTGCTGACACAGTACCTGACGGACTTGCCAACTTTTGAACAGGTAGTTGGTTATGTCACTCCAAACTCTGCCAAGGTTATGGAAGTCAACCTCCAGATACCCAGGGGACGCTTTGGACATAGACAAGGCGAAGAACTGGAAGAATAGTCCTGTTATACATATAATTTCAATTATAGTATGAAAACATAGTCGTACCTTTGTGCCCAGAAATCCGAGGACTCGCCGAGGATAATAATAAAAAATATAAGAAATGGGTGTAAAGACTACGACAAATGTGGAAAACAAGCCAAAGGCTACAGTAAAGAATCTCCAGTTCATAGAGAATCTGGATAAGTTGATTGATATTGTTGAGAAAGCCGAGGAGAAGGGTGAAACGCTGGAAAACGCTCATCGTTCTTCCTATAATATGGTAAATGTGCGTTCTCGCTACATCGATCGCTATGACTGGTTCGATACCGTTTTTGAGGAAAACGGGAAACTGGGGCTCAAGAATATCAAAGGGGAGGTGGTCATACCGGCAAAATATGACGGTTTTCAAGAACGCTGCCACTTTATCTATACTAACAATATACCCCGTGTTGCAGTTCTGCACGGAAAAGCAGGCTTGGTAAAGGCTGACGGAAGTGGTGATGAACTCACACCATTTGACTATGATTTTATGTCATACATGATAATCCTTCCATATTATACAGTTAAGAAGGGTGAGAAATATGGCATCGTTGGACTGAATGGTCATGAAATTGCCCCCTGCATCTTGGATGAAGTTTGTCTTCCTTCAGGAAGTTGCGTTGTTTTCAAGGCCAACGGCAAGTATGGACTCATCGATTCTTCGTGTGGAGATCTTTATGTTGCCCCTCAGTACGACAATATTGAATTCATTGATATGGAACAGCCATATACTGTAACCAAAGATGGTATTGAAGGTGTTATCAATGAAGCGGGCACTTTCATGACAGACGTAGAGGCACTTGACTATGAGGGTTATCTTATTGGCGAGTATAATCCTGAGTTTTAAGGTTAAAAGGTTAGGGTATGATTAGGGGAAAGAAAATGAGCAAGCCGCTTCGTAGACTGAAAATTCAGGATCAAGCTGATATGGAAACCAGAGCAGACTTCGTAGACGATGGCGCCGAGCTGACGCTGTTGTCTGCCATCAACTGTATCGTCACGCTGGCTGAGGACTCAGAATTAAACAATACCTTCTTTGAACAGGCAGACCGCTTCATCACATTCTTGTCAGAGAAGCAGGGTGTTACGAAAATACAGGCGGTGCTGCTCGCTTTGTTTATTGAATCGAGTGCTGCTGGCAACAAGTCAGACTTCTCCGATATTGCCCGATACCTTGACTGCAACAATGTGCAGGTGCTGCAGTACAAGGGTGATGTCGATGACCTTGTACGAAAAGGATTGCTAAGGATGATTAAAAATAATATGAATGGCGACTACGACTACGCAGTTTGTCCGGGATTGCTGGAGAGTTTTGCGAGAGACGAAGCCTTTCAACGGAAGTCGTATAAGAATGCTACTGGCATTGAGTTCTTCCAGCATGTCTATGACATTACACATCTGCGACATGAGGACGAACTGTCGACAGAATTGATGTTGGTAGAGATGGACCGACTAATTGATGAGAATCCCCAACTGTCATTCGTTAAGGTATTGACAGGTGAAGAAATGTCTGCGGCAAGCCGTGCTATCCTCTGTCATATGTGTCGTCATCTGGTACTTTGCGGAACTGATAGTCTACCCATGAGCCATCTCGTTTTCCTGTTTGATTCACAGCACCAGAAGTATGACTTTGATAGAGCTATGTCTGAAGGACGACATTTCCTTGTTCGTGAAGGATGGGTGGAGAATGCTTTTTCTGAAGGATTCAAGGATAAAGGGGAATACCAGCTGACTGCTAAGGCAAGAGAGATGCTACTAAAGGACTATGACATCAAATCTGGTGAAAACAAAGGATGCGACGTGCTGGAAAGTGAGAGAATAGTCATGAAACCGCTGTTCTTCTCTAACAATGTGGAGCAACAACTTAGCAGCTTGTCGGAGCTGCTCAATGAGGAGAACTATCTTGGTATCTGTAACCGTTTAAAAGAGCGTGGACTCAGACAAGGATTTGCCTGTCTTTTCTACGGCGAACCAGGAACAGGCAAGACGGAGAGTGTACTCCAGATTGCCAAAAAGACAGGGCGCGACATCATGCAGGTTAACATCTCTGAGGTGAAGAGTATGTGGGTGGGTGAGAGTGAGAAGAATGTTAAGGCTATATTCGACCGTTATCGCGCAGTAGCCAAGCACTCAAAGAGAATTCCCATTCTGCTCTTCAACGAGGCAGATGCAGTCATTGGTAAGCGAAAGGAGGGAGCAGACCGTTCTGTGGATAAGATGGAAAACTCCATCCAGAATATCATCCTTCAGGAGATGGAGTCACTAGAGGGCATCATGATTGCCACGACCAATCTGGTACAAAATATGGACGCAGCGTTTGAGCGTCGCTTCCTCTACAAGGTAAAGTTTGATAAGCCTGAACTGCCCCAGCGCACAAAGATTTGGCAATCCATGATGCCACAACTATCGACTGAGGCGGCTGGTAAACTGGCTTCATCATTTGACTTCAGTGGTGGCCAAATAGAGAATATTACACGCAAATGTGATATAGAGAGCATTCTCTATGGCGATGACTATATAACCGACGAAAAGATTGTGCAGTACTGCCAGGAGGAGAAAATTGTGAAAAAAGGCGGTGCCCGTATTGGTTTTGTATAACGGAAGAAGTACTATGGTTTCATTTATTCAAGTTACAAAGGATGACTTCAAACTTAATATGCAGATAGAAGTCCTGAACAAGATGGTATTCCCATCAACAAAAAGTACTGATGATTTACATTTCCTCGCAGACTTTTATCAGGGTGCATCTGTTGATTTTATTGCTATTATGGATGAAGAACGATTTGTGGGTTATGCCTACATGGTAAACTTCTTCCAAGCGTCTTATGTAGTATATCTGGCTATTCGGCCAGATTATCAAGGCAATGGGTATGGTTCAATCTTACTGAACCATCTTCGCGAAATACAAGGAGAACGCCCCATTGTCTTAACAGCAAATGCATTGGGGAATGAGGATGAAGACCTTGACATCTCCGCAAGAAGAAGGTGGTTTTATGTGAGGAATGGTTATATTGATCAGCATATCCCTTTCCCCAGTCATGAAAACCACCGCTCAGATGTCTATATGAATGGATTTGGTCTCAGCTATATTGAAATCATGGCAACGTTGGACAAAGTCAATACATTCTTTAATACCTTAATAGTCCCAAGGAATAATTTCTCAGGGATTCCTACACTACCGAAGCTTAACTGAAACCATGTCGAACCTTCGATATAGCTTGGATATAGCTAGATCCTTTTTAAGATTGCAACGCAAGAGCTTGCCTGATACCATCCTGCAAGGCCTGGTCGTAGGACTTGCGGGGATGGGTGTCACGGCTTAACCCATCGGAAAGCCGGATGAGTCGGCAATAGTAATCGCCCGTATTCTGGAAGAAGGTGTCGCGGCAGACCAATAGTTCGAGGTGCTTCTTCCGGCGTAGCCAATCCTGAACGACTGATAGACTGGGTGCTGAATAGCATCTGGCACCGCGACCACGCTTTCCCTTGGGGGCATTGTAGTCTTTCAGTTGCAGGGTGTCGCCTTCGGCATTCTGTAACTGGCCGTCCACATCATAGTAAGACAAGGTGGGTTCCTTGAATCCCAACTTCCATAGCTGTCGTGCCATGACCTTATCTACTACTATCTGTTTGAGCATACTTACACCAATTGCGATGCAAAGGTACGAATTTATTTTGATACCACTATTAGAATATCGCTGAATAACGAGCGTTTTAGGTTGTTTTAGCACTCATAGCAGCGCTATATCGAGAAGTATTCGTATCTTTGCACAAGATTTTAAGCTCACATGAAAGTCATTCACGTGGATATGGATCAGTTCTTTGCCGCTGTGGAACAGCGCGACAATCCAAAACTGAAAGGCAAACCGATAGCGGTTGGCCATGATGCTGAACGGGGTGTTGTCAGCACGGCCAGCTATGAAGCAAGGCGGTTTGGCGTTCACTCGGCACAATCCATTCAAGTGGCCAAACGGCTTTGCCCGCAGCTTATCATCGTAGAACCGCACTTCCAACGATATAAGGAGGTGTCGGCACAACTGCACGAAATCTTCCATGACTACACAGACCTGATAGAACCTATATCACTGGACGAGGCTTTCCTTGATGTTACAAATAACAAAAAGGGAATAGAACTTGGAGTTGATATAGCAAAGGAAATCAAACAACGCATCCGTGAGGCTACAGGACTGACGGCATCGGCTGGTGTCAGCTATTGTAAGTTCCTGGCGAAGATTGCCTCTGACTGGCGAAAGCCCGATGGTCTGACGGTAATCCATCCAGACCGAGCGCTCGACTTTATCTCCCAACTGAAGGTGGAAAAGATCTGGGGGGTAGGTCAAAAGACTGCCGAGAAGATGCACTTCATGGGTATCTTCAAAGGTGCTGACCTGCGCAACCAGTCGCAACAACGGCTAACAGAAGTGTTTGGTAAGATGGGGCAGGTCTTTTATAACTTCGCCCGTGGCATCGATGACCGCCCCGTTATCAGCGAGTGGGAACGTAAATCGGTAAGTTGTGAGCAGACCTTTGAGAAGGACATCAGCGACCAGTCGGCTGCCATCATTGAACTTTACCACACTGTCCTTGAACTGGAGCGTCGTATTGCAAAGAATGAGTTTGAAGGCCGGACACTGACATTGAAAATTAAGTTCCAGGACTTTCAGCAGATTACGCGTAGCATCACAGTTGAACATATCCTCCGCACAAAGGATGACATCCTGCCTCTGGCCAAGCAGTTGCTTCGTCAGGTAGAGTTTCATTCCCGCCCAATTCGCCTCCTTGGTCTTGGCGTTTCCAACCAAAGAGGAGAAGCCGAAGAAGAAAAACCTCGATGGATAGAACTTGAACTGGAGTTTGAGGATTGGCCAGACAGTCAACTATAGGTTCTTGGCCTACTGAACGTCGAAGCTACGTCCTTCCTTCGCCCTTGCTACAATAGCCGACAATTAGCCTAATAATCTAAAATGTGATATTCTAATTTGATTATTATCAAAATTTAAATATTATAAAATATCAAAACTATAAAAATCTGAATAATTGTTTGGTGGTTTCAAATATTATGCGTAACTTTGCACCCGAAATCAATGGTTGACCACCCGAAAGAGGGTGTGTGATGACTGGTACATCGTCAACGAATACTTGTTCTGGGGCCCGACTCCTCGTAAGAATTGGCCTACATAAAAGGGAGTCTGTAATGACTGTCGCTATCGGCAGTCACAGTGAGTAAAGAGAACAAGTATTCATCTTTAAATTGACGATTTATTATGAGCGAAGTAACAATCATCACGTTTGCCAACCAAAAAGGTGGTGTAGGCAAGACAACACTGTGTACCCTGTTTGCCAACTATCTGGTAAACCGAGGCAAGAGAACCATCGTTATTGACTGCGACGGTCAGCAGACCATCTTCGAGAAGCGTAAGGCCGACTACA
>Ga0247611_10005127_pt1 | contig 17624 bp, 15 predicted proteins | sample 177DNAGHGhighgp2_FD_192422 | JGI IMG/M metagenome (GOLD analysis project Ga0247611, IMG submission 192422) | Sheep rumen microbial communities from Palmerston North, Manawatu-Wanganui, New Zealand - 1770 DNA GHGhigh gp2 | ecosystem: Host-associated > Mammals > Digestive system > Stomach > Rumen... | reverse complement strand
GCATCCAGAGGCTTAAAGGATAGTGAAAAAGAAAATGGTTGTGTCGAGAACATAGTTGCCATTGACGGAATCGCAGTAATTACTGATACGAGTAATACGGTGACGGATGTTTCGGCAGAGGACCTTGCAAAGATTTACATCGGGGAAATCAAAAACTGGAGTGAACTTGGCGGAGCGGATCAGCCGATTGTAGTAATCGGACGTGAGGCAGGTTCGGGTACAAGAGATGCTTTTGAAGAACTGATGGGTGTAAAGGATAGCTGCAATTATGCGCAGGAACTTGACTCTACGGGCACGGTTCTCGCTAAGGTGTCATCAACACCCGGTGCCATCGGTTATGTATCACTTGATGTAGTTGATTCATCTGTAATCGGCCTTAAGATCGGCGGAGTTGAGCCTACGGAAGAACAGATTCTAGCAGGCAACTACATTCTTCAGAGACCGTTTGTAATGGCTACCAAAGGAACGATTGAAGAGCAGAACGAAGTTGTTAAAGCCTGGTTTGCTTACATAAGTTCCGATGCAGGCAAGGAAGTAATTAAGAAGGTAGGACTTATCATTCCGCAGTAAGGGGCACATATGAAAAGAAAAGCATTCATAGAAAAAACAGCAAATATCATTTTCCTAATATGTGCTGTTACGGCTATATTTGCGGTATGCGCCATAACCGTCTATATGTTCCTGAAGGGAACCCCGGCTTTACAGAAGGTCGGGGTATCTGACTTGCTTTTTGGAACTGTATGGAAACCCACCGCAGGTAATCCGTCTTACGGAATAGGCTATATAATTTTGGCTTCGATTGTAGGAACTACAGCAGCAATCCTTATCGGTGTTCCGATAGGGCTTCTTACAGCTGTATTTTTATCAGAGATAGCGGGCAAAAAAACAGGAACGATTGTAAGCAGTGCCGTTGAACTTTTGGCTGCCATTCCATCGGTAATTTATGGCCTTATCGGAATGATGGTGTTAAACCCCTTTATGTTTAAGATAGAAAAAATGATCTATAAGGGAGACAGTGCTCATCAATTCACCGGCGGAGCCAATATGCTTTCGGCAATCATCGTACTTGCAATTATGATTCTGCCAACGGTAATCAGCGTGAGTACGTCTTCACTGAAGGCAGTATCGGACAATTTAAGAGCGGCATCAATTGCTCTTGGAGCAACAAAAGAACAAACCATATTTAAAACAGTAATTCCGGCAGCTAAGTCAGGTATTCTTACGGGCGTGGTTCTTGGTATCGGGAGAGCTCTCGGAGAAGCGATGGCTATAAATATGGTGGCGGGAGGAGCCGTTAATCTTCCGCTTCCGTTTAATTCAGTCAGAACACTTACTACGCAGATTGTAAGTGAGATGGGATATGCAAGCGGAACGCATAGGCAGGTTCTTTTTACGGTGGGACTGGTTCTTTATGTGTTTATTATGATCGTGAACCTTGTACTTCTTAGGGCGAGAAAGGCAGGCGCAGAGCATGAGCATTAACGGAAGAAAAATGAAAGATATGTGCATCCGTGCATTGATATATATTTGCGCCGCTTTTTCGGTTCTTTTGCTGGTTGGAATCATTGTATATGTCCTTGTCAGAGGCGTAACGGTAATCAACTTAACTTTCCTCACATCAGTCACAAGCGTACTTAAGGGGACGGTGGGAATTGCGGGAAATATTGTAAATACGCTGTTGATAATCTTGATCACGATGGTCATAGCAACCCCCATAGGTGTCGGGAGCGCAATCTACTTAAATGAATATGCCAAGCCCGGCAAGATAGTAACATTCATTGAATATGCTACAGAAACGCTGTCAGGCATTCCATCCATTATTTTCGGTTTGTTCGGAATGCTGTTCTTTGGAGAAAAGCTGGGGCTGGGGTATTCACTGCTTACCGGATCCTTGACCCTGATAATCATGGTGCTGCCGCTGATAACGAGAAACACGCAGGAAGCACTTAAGACGGTGCCCGATGCATACCGAAACGGAAGCATAGGACTTGGAAGCGGGAAATGGCATATGATCCGGACCATCCTGATACCTTGTGCCATGCCAGGAATAATCACCGGTGCTATCTTAGCTATCGGAAGGATTGTAGGGGAGTCGGCAGCTCTTCTTTTTACGGCAGGAAGTGCGAAATTACTTCCTAAGGGCATAGGTGGCTTACTTGCCAAACCGTTTCAATCAGGCGGAACACTTACCATACAGATGTATCTATCCGCCACAAGCGAAGGTGATTTTAAAACAGCATTTGGAATTGCGGTAGTGCTGTTAGTGGTTGCGCTTGGAATAAATCTTACGACGAAGGTACTTACAAAACGCTTTGATGTGACAAGGAAGGAATAACAATGGGAAATACAAAGGTAAGGGTTAAGGATTTAAACCTGTATTACGGAGAAAACCATGCACTAAAGAATGTAAGCATGGAAATTAAGGACAGAGCGATCACGGCGTTTATCGGGCCTTCCGGATGCGGCAAGTCAACATTTTTAAAAACCTTGAACAGGATGAATGATCTTGTGGACGGCGTAAAGATCACGGGAAAGGTTGAGATCGACGGTGAAGATATCTACGGAAAAAACATAGATACCACAGTTCTTAGAAAGAAGGTGGGCATGGTGTTCCAGCAGCCCAATCCCTTCCCAATGAGCATTTATGATAATGTGGCATACGGACCGAGAGTACACGGGATCAAGGACAAAAGAAAACTTGATAAGATCGTGGAGGAGAGTCTGCGGGATGCCGCTATCTGGGATGAAGTGAAAGACAGGCTTAGGAAATCGGCGCTTTCTTTGTCCGGCGGCCAGCAGCAGAGGATCTGTATCGCAAGAGCGCTTGCCGTTGAGCCGGAAATACTGCTCATGGATGAACCGACATCAGCGCTTGACCCTATTTCTACCACCAAGATCGAGGATCTGATGGAAGAGCTTAAGAAGAAATATACTGTAGTGATCGTGACTCATAATATGCAGCAGGCTGTAAGAGTTTCTGATTATACGGCTTTTTTTCTGGTGGGAGAAATGGTTGAATTCGGCGAGACCAAGCAGGTGTTTTCGTATCCTAAGGATAAGCGTACCGAGGACTATATAACAGGAAGATTTGGCTGATGGAGGCGGATCGCATGAGAAGCAAGTTTGATGAACAGCTTTTGGAGCTGAATAAAGAAATGATAGAGATGGGAAATAAGATAATCGCTTCGATAGGAAATGCGATTGAAGCTCTTATCGCGGGAGATGAAGTTAAGGCCAGAGCGATTATGGAAAGCGATGATGAAGTGGATCGGCTTAAGAAGAAGATCGAGAGTATTTGTTTTAATCTGCTGATCCAGCAGCAGCCCGTGGCGAAGGATCTGAGGACCGTAACCGCAGCCATGAAAATGGTTACCGATATGGAGAGAATCGGAGATCATGCTGCAGATATTTCCGAAATGACCATTCTTATGGGCAAGAATAATCAAATCAGCAAATTCGAACACATTTCTAAAATGGCCTCCGAAACAATGTTGATGCTCAATCACAGCATAGAAGCATATGTGGAGAAGAATCCGGTTAAGGCGCGGGAAGTCATAGAGCACGACGATGTGGTAGATGATTTATTTGTGGAAGCCAAGAAGGATGTTATAGAACTGATATTAAACAGTCCGGAAGAAGGGGAAGAGGCTACCGATATTCTTATGATAGCCAAGTACTTCGAAAGAATCGGAGACCACGCAACTAATATTGCAGAGTGGGTGATCTACTCGTTGAAAACATCCGGAGAGTAAAAATTTACACAGATTTTACATAACCATGTCCATACATTTTACTTACCAAATGTATTCTGTTATCCGACAGAAAAGATTTTTGGTAGGAAAATATGTATGGACATTTTTGATTTTTTGAATATGATAGGCGGTTTGGCGCTTTTCCTGTACGGAATGAATATAATGGGGAACGGCCTTTCCAAGATGGCGGGCGGTAAGCTTGAAAGTGTTTTGGAAAAACTGACCACAAAAAGGATATTTGCGGTATTGTTGGGAGCGGGTGTTACCGCGGTAATCCAGTCTTCTTCCGCAACTACGGTCATGGTGGTGGGCTTTGTAAACTCCGGTATCATGAAGCTTACGCAGGCTGTCGGAATCATAATGGGCGCCAATGTCGGAACCACCATTACTTCATGGATGCTGTCACTTACCGGGATCAAGGGAAGCACAATCTGGCTTAAACTCTTAAAACCTTCTTCTTTTTCACCGGTTCTAGCTACTATAGGTATCATTCTTGTAATGGTCAGCAGGAAAGAGTCGCGAAAGAAAGATGTGGGCGGGATTCTCCTGGGATTTGCGATACTTATGTTCGGAATGGAGACCATGAGCGGTGCTGTTTCGGGGCTAGCCAGTAATCCTTCTTTTGCTGGATTAATGACTGCGTTCAGTAATCCAATCCTTGGAATGGCGGTAGGTGCGATACTTACAGCAATCATACAGAGTTCATCTGCGTCGGTAGGTATTCTGCAGGCGCTTTGTGCTACGGGAGCAGTGCATTATTCGGTGGCTTTGCCAATTATTATGGGACAGAATATCGGAACCTGTGTTACCAGTATTATTTCGTCATTCGGAGCAAGCAAGAATGCAAGACGCGCCGCAATGATGCATTTATATTTCAATCTCATCGGAACCGGCATCTTTATGCTGGTATTCTATCTGCTAAATTCATTTGTGGACTTTATGTTCCTTAATAAATCGGCAAGTGCGGCCGGAATTGCGGCAATCCACAGTTTGTTCAATATCGGCGCTACCATCATTCTTTTTCCTTTTTCCGATCGTCTGGTCAGGCTTGCAGAGATTACGATTCCTGATGGAAAAACAAAAGAAGCTGTGCAAGAAGACAATATTTCAATAGACGAAAGGTTTTTAAGCCGTCCTGCTTTTGCCATGGAACTATGCAGAAGCAAGGTGCGTGAGATGGCGGAACTTACGAGAAAGGCCATGAATCTTGCCCTTGAAGTATTACTCGAATATGACGAAAAAAAGGCCAAAGAAGTCATAGAATTAGAGTCGGTTGCCGACAAGTACGAAGATATACTCGGCACATATCTCGTGAAGCTGTCAAGCAAGAACCTGTCAGCGCCGGATAGCCAAAGCATGTCGATCATTCTTCACAGCATCAGTGATTTCGAGAGGATCTCAGACCACGCAATGGACATTGTAAAATCTTCTGAAGAAATTCATATGAAGGGCTTATCGTTTACTGTCCATGCTAAAAAAGAGCTTGAGACACTGTGTGAGGCTGTTAACGATATTTGCAACCTTACTGTAGACAGCTTCTGTGCAGATAAGGTTGAGATCGCACTTCATGTAGAGCCTCTTGAAGAGGTGATAGATACACTATCTAAGATAATAAAGGAAAACCATATAAAAAGATTACAAAAAGGCGAGTGCTCGATTGTGATGGGCTTTATCCTGGAGGATATTCTGACCGGGCTTGAAAGGGTGTCTGACCACTGTTCTAATGTGGCGGTTGAGATGATCACGATTTATGACAACGACTATAGTACGCATGAATATTTCAAAAATTTCTCTCCGGAGGAACGGGCTTCTTTTAACAAAGAATATGAAGAACTGATAAAAAGATACCCTATCGGAAAACAAGATGTTATTATTACAGCAGATTAAAAAAACAGGAGTGATTTTATGGCGCTGATTTTCATAATTGAGGACGATGACAGCATCAGGGAGATTGAAGAATTTGCCTTGATGAATGCTGGGCATAAGGTGGTTGGATTTGGCTGCGCGAGGGATTTTTACAAAAAACTTGATGAAGTAATACCTGATTTGTGTCTGGTGGATATTATGCTGCCGGATGAAAGTGGAAATGAGATTACCAGAAAAATTCGGAAAAATCCGAGCACGGAAAAACTTCCGGTAATCATGGTCACGGCTAAGACCACAGAACTTGATCTTGTAAAAGGGATTGAAGATGGCGCGGATGATTACATAAAGAAGCCTTTTTCAGTGATGGAACTGATTTCAAAGGTTAAGGCGTTGCTTCGAAGGATCCAGAGGGCGGAGATTAAGGCGCTTGAGCTTGACGGACTGGTGGTTAACAACGAAAAACACGAGGTATCGGTTGACGGCAATATTGTTGAACTCACATATAAAGAGTATGAGCTTCTTTCCTTATTTATCATAAACAAAGGAATTGTTCTTAACCGTGATACCATAATGGATCAGGTGTGGGGAACCGACTACGAAGGTGAATCAAGAACTATTGATATGCATGTTAAGACCCTGCGGCAGAAACTCGGAGATTACGGCGCGAGAATTAAAACCATCAGAAATGTGGGATATGTGATCGAATGAAAAGTAAGATAAATATCAGACTTGTAGGAATTGCTGTTCTGGCAATCGTTGCATCGGTTATAGGGATTACAATTATATATTACGGTCTGTTTCAGAGGCAGGTAAGGGCAGATTTATCAGTAAGCGCCAAACTTCTTCGTGATACGCATTATTTTGAGTCGGTGAATATTGATGCGGATAAGATAGATCTGTCTACAGACATGGAGGAGCTTCGTGTAACATGGATAGCAGAAGACGGAACGGTTCTTTATGATAATGATGCATCGGCAGAGCTCCTTGCCAATCATATTGACAGACCAGAAATACGGGCGGCTTTTGATGCCGGAGAAGGTGAAGCTGTTCGAAAATCCGACACCATGAACAAGAATACATTCTATTATGCGGTCCTTTTGGATAACGGGACGGTGCTTCGTGTTGCCACCAATGCGCAAAGCCTTTGGGCCGTTTACATGTCTGCGGCGCCACTTATTATGATAATCATCCTTCTTATTGTAGGTATCTGTATTTTAATTTCGCATCTGCTTACAAGGCAACTCATAAAGCCTATCGAAAATATGGCTGAGAATCTGGAAAATGCCGATTACGAATCTCCGTATAAGGAACTTGATCCTTTGGCTGAAATGCTTAGGTCACAGCACACCGATATTTTGGCAGCCGCCAAAGCAAGACAGGATTTTACAGCGAGCGTTTCTCACGAACTTAAGACTCCACTCACCGCCATATCAGGATATGCTGAACTACTGGAAGGTGGTATGGTGGGTTCAGATCAGCAGAAACATTTCTATAGCGAGATACGAAAGAATTCGGAGAGACTTCTGGCTCTGATAAACGACATAATAAAGTTATCGGAGCTTGACAGAAAGGGTCACGCACCTTCTTTTGAAAAAATTGATCTTTACGAAACTGTTAATGAGTGCAAGGAAGAACTCATTGTAAACGCTAAGCAAAGAAGTATTAATTTGCTGTTCGAAGGCTCATCTTGTACGGTGTTTGGAAATAAGGAACTCATAAAGGAACTTATCGAGAACCTTGCCCAGAATGCCATCAGGTACAATAATCCTGATGGTAAAGTGACCATTTCTGTTTTGAGCAGGGACAGCAGGTCCGTGCTGGTGGTCCAAGATAACGGAATAGGGATACCGGCGACAGATCAGCAGAGAGTATTCGAACGTTTCTACCGAGTTGACAAGAGTCGATCAAAAGCCACAGGCGGAACCGGTCTCGGCCTTGCCATAGTCAAGCACATAGTTGAGTTGCATGATGCCAAGATTGAGCTTGACAGTGCTCCGGGAGTCGGAACTACGGTTACGGTAACTTTCTAGGAGGTTTTATTCCGGAAATATGATTTCATATGAAAAAATAAAAAAAGATAAAGCAATCAATGCATATATAAAAGCCGCAGACGATTCGTTGACGGCACTTGGATTCACAGAGCACAGTTTTGCGCATGTTACCTATGTAGCGGAAAAAGCAGGAGAGATACTGTCTACGCTCGGATATCCGGAAAGAATGGTTGAACTCACCAAGATTGCAGGATATATGCATGACATTGGTAATGTAATAAATAGAACAGATCACAGCCAGAGCGGAGCTGTTATGGCATTCAGAATACTGGACAATATGGGAGCTGATCCTGAAGAGATTGCGCTGATTGTTTCTGCGATAGGAAACCATGACGAAGGTACTGGCGTTCCGGTCAGCCCGTTAGCTGCAGCATTAATACTTGCCGACAAAAGCGATGTTCGAAGGAACCGGGTGCGCAATTTGGATCCGTCAACTTTTGATATACATGACAGAGTGAATTATTCGGTAAAAAAATCAGAGCTTAAAATTAATGAGGCACATACTTTGATCAAACTGAAACTTTCGGTAGATACACGATACGGATCGGTTATGGATTATTTTGAAATATTCATGCAGAGAATGGTACTTTGCAGGAAAGCTGCAGAGAAGCTAAAGCTACAGTTTAAACTCATGATTAATGAGCAACAATTGATCTGATAGTAAGTAAATAGTAAACTTTCAGTAAGAAATCGGTAGGAAAGTAGTAGGATTATAGTATTTTTTCTTCTGTAGGAGTGTGATATCGTTATGATGTAAGAAAGGGTCGTTACTGATGAAGCGATCCTTTTTCTATCCCCTTATTTTAATAAGGGCGCACTTCTATACATCCCTTTCGGGATGTAGTGCGTCTGGCAGGAGCCGGGCAGATTGTCTCCGACAGATGTGCCTTCGCGGAGCTACGGAGAAATAATTTGATTTCATTGTTTTTTGTATGTGAAGTATGGGTAAAGTTGGTGTTAAATTGAAAAATGTACGTCAAATTACCTGTGAATTACCTCTGATTTCCCCTTGCATCTAATTTTGAATGGTGTATAATATAAAATGAGGATAGGTATAGGGAGTGAGATATCACTCCCTATTTTTATGTCCAAAACATGTTAGCATCTTGCGAAAGCAGGGTGCTTTTTTTGTGTCTAAAAATGAAAGGAGATGATGAAATGGACGAGGTAAAAACTATTCCGGTGGAATTGTTGCCGGAACTTGAAAAATCAAGAGAAGAAATTGCAAATCTTAAGCTTCAGGTTGAACAAACAAATCGAAGAATTAATCGTAAGGAGAACAAAGTGAAGAGAGAAGAAAACAAAAGTCGGAAACAAAGAACTCATAGTTTATGTTTCAAAGCAGCGCACCTGGAATATCTTTTTCCAAAACTGAAAAATATGAACGATGCACAGTTCGTTTTATTCGCTGATGGCTTAAAGGAAATTCCGGGAGTGCAGGAGTATGTTGAAAAATTTGAAATTAAACCAATCGGGGAGGTGGAAGAATAATGGCACTGTATCATTTTCATGTAACGCAGATTTCAAGAGGAAAAGGCCAGTCGGTTTGTGCGGCTGCTGCATATCGGTCCGGAGAAAAAATCCATGATTCGTATTATGGTGAAGATCCTGATTATACGAAAAAAGGTGGAGTGCTTTATACGGAAATAATGTTGCCGGAACATGCACCAAAAGAATATTCCGACAGAGAAACATTATGGAATGCCGTTGAATTTACAGAGAAGAATGGGAGAGCGCAACTTGCGTTCTCTTTTGATTTTGCACTCCAAAATGAACTGACGGAAGAAGAAAATATTGCGATGGCCAGAAAATTCATTTTAGAAAATTTCGTCAGTCACGGAATGATTTGTGATGTTGCAATTCATGCTCCAGATAAGGGAGGCGGTCCGCCCAATCCACATGTTCATGTCATGGTTCCTATTCGTCCGCTTAATGCGGATGGGACATGGGGAGAGAAACAACATAGGGAATATCTTTTGGATGAAGAAGGAAATCGTATCCGGGGTTCCGATGGAAAATACATTTTCAATGCGGTTAAGACAACCGACTGGAGTGAACCGGAGACACTGAATATATGGAGAGAGAATTGGGCAAAATGTATCAATGAAACTTTCGAAGCAAAAGGATTATCCGAGAGAGTAGATCACAGATCCTATGAAAGTATGGGTGAAGAGTATCTTCCACAGGTACACGAAGGCCCGAATGTCAGGGCGATGGAGAAAAAAGGAATCCGGACAGATATCGGAGACTGGAACCGGTTGGTTAAATGGATTAATGCTCAAATCAGAAAAGTGAAAAAACTCATTGGTTCAGTTTTAGATACCTATAAAGATTATGAAGCAGAGAAATCCCGACAGGAGATGAATTCCATCGATTTGGAAGTTGCACTTCATAATTACGGAGTCAATCTCCGGAAAAGATACGGAAAGACAACAGGTGTGAAAGCTATGGCAGAAACTATTGAATTTATCAGAAAGAATAGTATCACCTGCCTGGATGATTTTAAGGTTTTAACTGAGAAACTCTATGGAACAGTTTCTGATGTTCAAAGTGAAATTCATGACATGGACAAGGATATAAAATCCATTAAGCAAACGTTGGATCAGTATGAAAAATACAAAAAGCATCTGCCGATATATCGGGAATGGTATTCCATGCCGAAAGGGAACAGGAAAGACCGGTTTGCCGTAGAGCATGAAGGGGAATTGAAGATTTTTCGAACTGTCAGAAGAGAATTATCGGAGAAGTATCCTGACTTAAAGATTCCGGAGAAGGAATTGCAGAAGAGAGTTTCAGAATTACAGAAAGCCGGTATCGATAAGCGAAAGGAATTGGAAGAAGCAAGGGAAATTGCAAAAGAAGCTTATAAATTTAATAAGCAGATAGCAGAACCGTATTTGAAAATGCGTAGTAAAACAAAGCTTAAGACGAAGGGAGAGATTTAATATGGCTGAGAATTTAAAGAATACAAATAATGCAAATAAAAATGTAGTAATGAATTATGAATATACACCGAAACCGGCACATATTCCGAGCATTGTTCCGTATGCTTACGGAATGATTAATGAACTTCAAAAGCGAATTGATGAAGCAAAGAAGATAAAAACGATAGAGAACATCGAGCATATTCCGATTGCAGACAAATATTCGCTTTCTGTACAGGAAGCTGCCGAATATTACGGGATCGGAGAAAAGAGACTTCGGTGTATTATTGCGGAGCATATTAATGAACCATTTGTTCTGGAGATTGGAACTCATGTAAGAATTAAACGTCGATTGTTTGAGGAATTTCTAGATCGGACATCGGTGGTATAAGCAAAAAAGCAAAGAAAACTATTACAAAAATCAATGGCGAACTGAATAGCCCCTTGTTATAATATACATGTCGGGTTGTTCATCTTCGCCATTTTTATTTTATCGAGGAGGAATAACTACTATGAGTGAAAAAAGAAAGGATAACAAAGGAAGAGTTTTACACAACGGAGAGATTCAGAGAAAAGACGGAAGATATCAGTTTAAATATATCGGTACGGATGGGAAGGCGAAGTTTGTTTACAGCTGGAGGCTTGATAGCAACGATCCGGTCCCGGTAGGAAAGACAAGAACTTTGTCGCTTCGGGAAATGGAACGACAGATTCAAATGGATTTATTTGATAATCTTGCTTCGAACGGTGGCAATATGACCGTACTTGCATTGGTTGAGAAATATGTTCAGACCAAAACAGGTGTCAGACCAACAACGAAAGCAGGATACAATACGGTAATCAATTTTTTGAAGAAAGATTCGTTTGGAAAGAAACGAATTGATACCATTCGAATATCCGATGCAAAATGCTGGCTGATAAAGCTTCAGAAGGACGGAAAAAGCTACAGTTCCATTCATACAATTCGCGGAGTTTTAAAACCGGCTTTTAAAATGGCGGTGGATGACGATTTGATTCGTAAAAGTCCTTTTGATTTTGAACTTGCTTCTGTCATTTACAACGATTCTCACACCAGAGAGGCAATTACCAGAGAAGAAGAACGTAAGCTTCTAAAGTTTATAAAGGAAGACTCTCATTTTAGCAGGTATTATGAAGGAATCTTTATTCTTTTTCATACGGGACTTCGTATATCCGAGTTTTGCGGCTTAACGCTTAGGGATATTGATTTTGATAATCACAAAATCAGAGTGGATCATCAGCTCCAAAAACACGGATCGACCGGATACTATATTGAAAAAACAAAAACGATATGCGGTATGAGAGAAATTCCAATGACGCCGGAAGTCGAGGAATGCTTTAAAGCTATCATTGCAAAACGCAAGCCGCCGAAATCAGAGCCGATTGTCGAAGGATATGCGGGTTTTCTGTATTTTGATAAAGATGGAAAGATAATGTATTCCCTACATTGGGAACATTATATGAAACATATCATCGATAAGTATAATTCCATTTACAAGGTGCAGATGCCCAGAGTTACACCACATGTGTGTCGACATACGTACTGTTCCAATATGGCGAAATCGGGTATGAATCCCAAGACGTTACAGTATTTGATGGGGCATGCGGACATTGAGACCACATTAAATGTTTATACGCATGTTGGATTTGAAGATGCGGTGGAAGAGATGAAAAAGCTGAATGTTGTGTAAAATACCGAGGTGTAAACCTCAAAAGTTTACACCTTTCTTTACACCTTTTGCCGGTGTAAATATGCCAAAATATGCATATATTATGCCGAAAATCAAAAAACAAGAAAGGGCTGAAAAGCCTAAAAACACAAGGAAAATCAAGGATTTAGGGATATGGTAAAAATACTGTTTGTTTGCTGGGGCAACATTTGCAGAAGCCCTATGGCTGAGTACATTATGAAAGATCTGGTAAGAAAAGAAGGTCTCTCGGACCGGATTTATGTGGAGTCGGCGGCGACTTCGACAGAGGAGATCGGAAACCCGGTCTATCCGCCGGCGCGGGATGAATTGAAGCGCCACGGCATCGACTGCAAGGGGCATCATGCCCGTCAGGTACGGCCTTCCGATTATGATAATTTTGATTACATTATCGCAATGGAAGATATTCATTACCGAATTATGCGCGACCGTTTCTTTGGCGGAAGGGCCGATAAAATTACGCTCTGTATGGACTATTCCTCCCGTCCTGGTTCGCAGATTGACGATCCCTGGTATACGAGGGATTTTGTGACGGCCTATAAGCAGATTGAGGAAGGCTGCCGAGGGTTACTTGAGGAAATAAAGAAAATCTGTAATTAATTTTTCATAAAGACAAAAAAATAAACACCGACCCCATGGCTCCATAGTCCACAAAATCAGTGTTTCGTGCGCGATCAGGGGCTCGAACCCTGGACACCCTGATTAAGAGTCAGGTGCTCTACCAACTGAGCTAATCGCGCGATTGCTTTTTACAGCGCAAAATGAATTATATTATAAAAGAAATCACTTTGCAAGTATTTTTTTAAAAAAATGAAAATGTCTTATATCGTGGGACTTTTAAGGGGTATGCAACAGGTTCGTAAGCGTCGCAAATTCCTTAAGTGTAAAAGTCTCACCTCTTACGGTTTCGGGCTTGCCCATTTTTGTCAGTGCCTCACGAATCCGGTCTTTGTCGACACCGGGGATATTGGCTCCGGATAAGCCATTTACCAGGGTTTTACGCCGCTGGTTAAAGCTGGCACGGATGATTTGAAAAAGAAATGCTTCGTCGGTAACTTCGACGGGGCTTTTTTTGTGTACGGTCATATGAATGACACTGCTTTCCACATTGGGCTTCGGAATAAAGCAGTTCGGAGAGACCGTGGCAATGACTTTTGCCTCGCTGTAGTAGGCAACCGCCAGGGAGAGTGCGCCGTAATCCTTGCTTCCCGGACCTGTCTGCATACGTTCCGCCACTTCTTTCTGTACCATAACGGTAATGCTTTTTAAAGGCACATGGCTTTCGAAAAGCCCCATTACGATAGGGGTGGTGATATAGTAGGGCAGATTGGCAACTACCTTAATGGGATGGCCTTCGTTATACTCATCTGCCAGGGCTTTGATGTCCACTTTCAGAATGTCCTTGTTAATCACGGAAACATTGTCGTATTCGGAAAGGGTATCCTCAAGAATCGGAATCAGCGAGGAGTCGATTTCGACCGCTATGACCTGTCTTGCACGCTCGCAGAGATACTGTGTCATCGTACCGATGCCGGGGCCGATTTCCAGAACCAGATCCTCCCCGGTGATTTCCGCGGCGTCCACGATTTTGGTCAGAATGTGGTCGTCGATTAAAAAGTTCTGTCCGAAATTTTTCCGGAAATTAAATTTGTATTTGTCGAGTACCCGCAGTGTTCCCGCAGGGTTTCCAAGATATGCCATAGTATGTCCTTTTATTCTTTTTCGTTTATGTGATATACCTTTCGCGCGTTTTCAAAGGTAATCCGTTCCACTTCCTCCGCGGAAATTCCTTTGATTTCGGCGATTTTTTCGCAGACATAGGATAAATACGAGGAATCGTTTCTCTTACCGCGGAACGGAACGGGCGCCATATAGGGGCAGTCCGTCTCAATGACAATCCGGTCCAGCGGGCAGAATTCCACGACTTCCGGAAGCTTTCTCGCGTTTTTGAAGGTCAAGGCACCGCCGATGCCGATATAAAATCCGAGATTTAAAGATTCCCTTGCAATTTCGGGCGGATAGGAAAAACAGTGCATAATTCCGCCGTACTGCGCAATGCCCGATTCCCTGATTAGGTCCATCGTATCCTTTGCGGCTTCACGGCTGTGAATGACGACGGGGAGAGCGCATTCCTTTGCCATCAGAAGCTGTTCGAAAAATGCTTTTTTCTGGATTTCCCGGCCCGGATCCTCGTAGTAGTAATCGAGGCCGATTTCTCCGATGGCCACACATTTTTCCGCTTTGGAAAGTGCAATCAGTTCCGCCCGGGTTTCTTCGGTAAAATCCGCGGCATAGTCCGGATGCAGTCCTACGGCACAGTAGAAGAACGGGTATTTTTTTGAAAATCCCACACTTTCCCTGCTGCCTTCCATGCTTGCACCGATGTTTACGATCCGGTAGTTTCCGGACATTTCAAATTTGCGAAGAAGTTCTTCCCTGTCTTCGGAAAAAGCATCGTCATCGTAATGTGCATGGGTGTCAAAAATCATACCAAACCTCAATCAAATTGTTAAGATTTCACAGCTGTTTTCAGGCTCCCCCTCATTATAGCCGTAAATCGCCTTATTATGCAAGAAATAGATTGATAAAACTCATCGGACACAAGATGTGGAAAAAATCGGAATCCGATTTCGAAAAAGGGGGCTTAAAAGAATGGCAAAAATGACCGTTTTCGGACCCCAAAAGTAACAATTGTTAACAGAATGTAACAAATTTGTAATATTTTAATTAAATCGGCCGAAAAACCCCTTAGTTTCTTTGACATTGCACACTCCCTATGTTAAACTTATTATCGATTTATAGTGCGAAAATATGCAATTTTGTTGTAACAGAGGTGAGATCTTTTGGACAAGTATGAGACTAAGCTTCGCATAGAAGAAATTGAGAAGCTTAAGAAGCGTAAAAAATATAAAGAGGCGGCACGCCTTGCAGATACAATCGAGTGGAACAGAATTCGCAGCGCAGCAACACTTTACAAGGTTGCAGATTTATATAAAATTTGTCAGGAATACAATAAGAGCAGAACATTACTGGAGTTTGCATACGAGAGAAGTCCGTTTGCAAAGCCCGTTCTTTTTGCACTTTGCGAAATCTGTCTTTTGTGTGACGATGACAATACCGCTACGGAGTATTACAGGGAATATTGTGCGCAGGCACCCGATGAACCCGGCGTTTACATCTTAAGATTTAAGATGGTGAGAAAATTCGGCGGCGGAATTGCCGAGCAGATTGAAATTCTGGAGACCTTAAAGGAAAAGGGCCGTCAGGAAGAGTGGCTTTATGTGCTCGCCGCACTTTATGAAAAAGACGGACAGATTGAAAAATGTGTCGAGCAGTGCGACGAGATTTCCATCTGGTTCGGACCCGGCCCCTATGTTTACAAGGCGCTCGAGTTGAAAATGAAATATTCCAATCTGACTCCGGAACAGCAGGAAATCTATTCCCAGAAAGAAATCGAGAGAGCCAGAAGGGAAGCCCAGAAAGAGGCTAAGAAGGAAGCGCGTGTCAATTCCGATACCGGAAGAATGTCCGGAGAGAAAAAGCACAAGACCGGAAAAATGCCGAAATCACGCGATGTGGAGGCGGAAGTACGCAGAAGAAAGCGTGATGAGGATTCCGAAGAGCAGCAGAGTCAGGAAGATTTTCATGTTAAAACCATTAACATGAGCAAATACAATACCATCGATTTACAGAAGGAGCTTGCCGCAGATTTACAGAAATATATCGGCGACGAACCTTCGATGATTAATCGCGTGGATTTAAACAGCAAAGAAGAAAGCGGTTATACAGGGGAATATGTAAGCGGTGAAATGCCTGCATACGAAGAAGAGGCAGCTGTAGCGGAAACCGCACCTACAAGGGTGCTTCCTTCCACGCAGTCCCTTCGTGCGGAGCAGGCAGTTTCGTCCACACAGTCTCTTCGTGCGGCACAGACGGCACAGTCCGTGCAGGAAATTTCCGATGCACAGGATATGGATTCCGAGGAAGTATTCTTTGAAGATTCCACGGAAGATTTCAATTTCCAGATGGATTTGCCGAAATCCTCGGAAGAAGAAAACAGACGACTTCAGGAGTTTAAAGAGCAGTATTCGAAGGAAATGAAGGGGAAAGTGTTACCCGAAGGCTTCGGAAGACTGTCGGATCCGAGTGCTCCTTCTTCGGAGGTTGTTTCATTTACAGGGGATATTGTTGAGGAAAAAGTTTTAGAAGATGGCACAGTGGAACTCATCAAGCACTTTGAGGAAGGCGCTGAGCCGGAGGTTGTAAAAGTGAGCAAAGACAGAAGAACAGGGCAGACAGGACCGATTCAGACGGGTACGGTCAGAAGAAGACCCAGACCCGAGGAAGTAAGAGAACAGAGACCGGTTCGCAGAAGAAGTGACGACCCGGACTATGTGGATATGCTGCCGGCATCTGAGGAGAAGCAGGTCAGCGGACAGTTAAACATCCAGGATATTCTGGCAGGATGGGAAAAGCAGAAGAAGCAGATGGAAGCGACCCGTCAGGAAAACTTCCGTAAGAGAACCCTGGAAAATACCGGAAATCTGTTTGCGGATTTTGACAAAGAAGCCAATTCCGGACTTCTCGCAACCCTAGAAAATCCGGCCCTGATCAATTCCGTAACGGAACAGAGCCTGCCCGAAGATTTTATAAAAGGCGTTTCCGTGGAAGATGAAAAAATCGGCAAAAAGCCCGTTTATCTCAGAAAATCCGATGTGGAAGCGGTTGAGGAAGGACTTAAGGTCAGCTCCGTAATCGAAGCTCCTGAGAAAGAAGAAATTGCAGTGGATGAGATTCCCGAAGTAACCTATGAGGATGAGACCGTTGCAGAATCACCTGCAGAGGAAGAAGTTAAAGAGGCACTTGTTTCGGAGGATCTTCCGGACGATGAAACAGAGGAAGATATTGACGAAGTAATCGAAGAGGAAATTGAAGAAGAATTCGAAGAAGAAATTTCCGAAGAGGACGAGGAAGTAGAGGAAGAATCCGAAGAAGCAGAGGAAGAAACCGTTGAAGAGGAAACGGCGGAACCCGTGGCAGAGGAACCGAAAGCGGCTCCCGCACCGGTTTATTCCGAGACTGTTTACGAAGACGAATATGAAGATGATGTATTAAGTGAAGAAGAGCTTCAGGATGAGGAGATTGTCGATCCCGAAGCACAGAAAGATAATGAAAAATATTTCGGTTCCGTAACGGAACAGATTTCCGGAAATATCTGGGATGAAGTGGACAATGTAGTTCCCACACCCGTATCCTCCACGGAAGTGGTAGGATCGGAGCCTGAAGACGAAGTCCGCAACCAGA
>Ga0247611_10005126_pt1 | contig 17626 bp, 12 predicted proteins | sample 177DNAGHGhighgp2_FD_192422 | JGI IMG/M metagenome (GOLD analysis project Ga0247611, IMG submission 192422) | Sheep rumen microbial communities from Palmerston North, Manawatu-Wanganui, New Zealand - 1770 DNA GHGhigh gp2 | ecosystem: Host-associated > Mammals > Digestive system > Stomach > Rumen... | reverse complement strand
GACTTCAGGGTGGTAAAGTATGTGCGCCGCCACAGCGACCCCAACCTGGTGGTGCTGCGCAGCGAGAACCCGAACTATGACGACATGGACGTGAGACTGGCCGACATCCACGAGATGCTACTGGTGCAACACATTCTTCACTTGAACACAAGACTTTAATAGTGAGGAATTAGGAATTAGGAGTTAGGAGTTAGGAATTAGGGATTAGGAATTAGGGATTAGGAATTAGGAATTAGGAATTAGGAATTGGCATCCGCATTCTGAAAACTTACAACTTACAACTAAAAACTTAAAACTTAAAACTTACAACTTAAAACTGAAAACTTACAACTTACAACTAAAAACTTAAAACTAAAAACTAAAAACTAAAAACTTACAACTTACACTTACAACTTACAACTGAAAAAAAGAATGAACATCTATTATCATACGCTGGTGAACGGGTTGCCCATGGTACACATCCGCACCGCCAATCAGGTGGCGTGGTGCGGACTGGCTGTGAATGCCGGCAGCCGCGACGAGTGTGCAGGGAAATATGGTCTGGCACACTTTGTGGAACACACCATCTTCAAGGGGACAAAGCACCGCCGCGCCTGGCACATCCTGAACCGCATGGAGCGTGTGGGCGGCGAATTGAATGCTTACACAACCAAGGAGGGCACGATGATCTATTCGGTGTTCCCCCATCAGCATCTGGAACGCGCCATTGATCTGCTGGCCGACCTGGTACAGTGGTCAGTCTTCCCGCAAGATGAACTGGACCGCGAACGTGATGTGGTGCTTGAAGAGGCCGCAAGCTATCGGGACACGCCCAGCGATGCCGTGTATGACGACTTTGAGGACTTGCTGCTGGCCGGCAGCCAGCTGGGACACAACATCCTGGGCAGGAAAGAGGATGTCGAGAACCTCACCCGCGAGGACTGCTTGAATTACCTCAAGACACTGTATGTGACCGGCAACATGGCATTCTTCTCGGTGGGACCCGAGCGGCCCGAACGGGTCTTCAGGCTGGCCGAGAAACACTTCAATGGCATGAGCCACGAGACGGCTCCTCACCAGCGCAATGTGCCCACCACAGTGGCACCATTCAAGCAGACGATTCAAATCGGCACACATCAGGCACACACCATTGTGGGGGCACGTGTACCCGACATGAATCACCCCCTGCGCTATGCCCTGATGCTGCTCAACAACATCCTGGGCGGTCCAGGCATGAACTCGCTGCTCAACGTGGAACTGCGCGAACGTCGAGGATATGTCTATACGGTCGAGTCCACATTGACGCTGCTCAGCGACTGTGGCTGGATGGAAATCTATCTGGGGTGCGACTCCGATGACGTGCGTTCCAGCATGCGCGTGATTGAGCGCATCACCAGTGGCCTGTGTCAAGAGCTGCTACCGGCACGACGTCTTGATGCCTACAAGAAACAGTATTGCGGCCAGCTCATGGTGGCAGCCGACAGCACCGAGTTCATGGCCATGAGGGCAGGCCGCGGGCTGCTCTACCACGGCCGTGTGGCCACTATCGATGAGACCATCGAGCGCATCCAGGCTGTGACGCCCGACCAGATCAATCAAGTTGCTGCCTGCCTTGCTCCACACCAGCTCTCCTCGCTCACGTTCCAGTAATGGCTCGTTTTTTTAAGGATAGTTTTGCTGCTTTATCAAAAAAAGACTAATTTCGTGGTCACAAAAATAATATAGAGAACGATGAAACGGATTTCCATTCTCATCCCTTGCCACAACGAGGAAAAATCATTGCCACTGCTCTATCCCGAGCTCGTCAAGCTCATGGACTCGGAACCTGGTTATGAGTGGGAACTGATGTTTGTCAACGACGGTAGCCGTGACGGCACCTTATCGGTGCTCAAGGGGTTGCGGCAGCAGGATGAGCGCGTCAACTATGTGGACTTGTCACGCAACTTTGGTAAGGAAGCAGCCATGCTGGCGGGATTTGACCATGTGACGGGCGACTGCATGGTCATTATCGATGCCGACCTGCAGCACCCGCCCACACTCATCCATGAGATGCTCAAGTGGTGGGAACAGGGATATGATGATGTGTATGCCAAGCGCAAGTCTCGTGGCCGCGAGAGCTGGCTGCGCAAGCGCCTGTCCTTGCAATTCTACAAGATATTGCAAAGTTCGTCACGCTTTGATGTGCTGCAAAATGTGGGAGACTTCCGCCTGCTGGACCGTTGCTGCATCAATGCCTTGAAAAAGATGCGCGAGAGCGAGCGTTACACCAAGGGAATGTATTCGTGGATCGGCTTCAAGAAAAAGGACGTGGAGTTTGAGCAGGGCGACCGGCTGGCTGGCGAGTCGTCCTGGAACTACAGGCAACTGTTCTCGTTTGCCATCGACGGCATCACGTCGTTCACCAGCGCACCACTGCGCATCTCCACCATTGTGGGCTTCATGGTGTCGATGTGCGCCTTCCTGTACATGATCTATGTCTTCATCAAGGCCCTTATCTATGGCGACCCGGTACAGGGCTACCCCACGCTGGTCATCCTCATCCTGTTCCTGGGCGGCATCCAGTTGCTGTCGCTGGGCATCATCGGGGAATACATTGGCCGCATCTACAACGAGACCAAAAACCGTCCCGACTACATTGTGCGTGAGTTCAACGGCAATAGGGAATGATGAAGCTCCTGGACAACACATCACCATCACCTGACAATGACAGCCGCTACAGGTTAGCAGCAAGCATCCTGTACTGGATCCTGCTGCTGGGCGGTTGTGCGGTGTTCCTGATGATGAACATCTACACCACGGTCAAGGAGGACGACCTTTTCCATGCCTACATTGGCGGCGGGTCGGGGCGTCCCATCAACAACCTGCTTGACGTCCTGCGCTCGTGGCTGGCCTATTACCAGTATGACGCCCGCATGGCCAATGCGATCTCGTTCACCTTCAACGGCATCCTGGGCAAGACGGCCTTCAACGTGGCCAACACGCTCGTGTTTGGGGCATTTGCACATCTGTTGAGCCGTCTCACCACCGGTCGCAACAGTGCCATGGTGCTGGTGATGCTATACACCTATATGGTCACAGCGATGCCCGTCCCGGGTGAGACCCTGTTGTGGGCCACCGCTGCATTCAACTATCTGTGGGCATTCACGGCATCGATGCTGTTCATCGCACTGCTGCTGGGACACCGCAATTCCCGGCCAGGATGGTTATCGGGTATCGCCCTGCTGCTCGTGTCCTGCTTCACTGGCGGCATCAACGAGGGGACAACATTTGGCGTGCTCGGCGGACTGGTGCTGTATTATCTGTTCAACCGTGACAAGATAGACGCCACCGTCATGATTGCCATGGCAGGCTACCTGACAGGCGTCATTGTGCTGATCACCTGTCCTGGTGCTTGGGATCGCGCCTCACTGGAGGTGTCGCACGATGCAGGCTTCATCTCGCTGCTGGTTGACAGGGTCAAGGTTCTCACCAGCAGTTCACTTCACTTTGTCACCCCGCTAGCGGCACTTGTTGTCATAACGGCATGGCTCGTCAAGGACGGATTCAAGAAAACCTTCACAAGCCATCCTTTCACCCTGATATTCCTGATGTTGCTGGCCTTTACCGCAGTCGTGGGCAAGGAGCAGCAACGCCTCTACTTCTCGACGTCGATGGCAGGTTTCATGCTTCTCGTGATGGCCGTGGACAGGCTTTCCCATCGAGCCTGGTGGCTACGTCTTGCTGTCATTGCCGTGGGACTGGTGATGTGCTTGAAATACTATCCGTCCAATATCGCTACCATGAAGCGCTACCACGCGTTCTTCCACAACATCGACAGCACCATCAAGCAGTCCACCCACCGCCAGGTCATCCTGCGCACTGGCCAGTTCAATGGCTATAGCCGGTTCATCAAGTACTTCAATTTCGACTCCTGGAACTTCTTTATCCGTGAGGAGACCCTGTGCTATCACTATGACAAGGACAACATCCAGTTTGTCCCCGACTCGGTCTATAACCGCTTCCACAGCGGCCGCCTGCTGGATGGAGCCCAGCCGATGCCGTTGTCGGCACCCGACTGCCCCGACGTAGAGGCCATTCTTGCCATCCCCCATCAGGACTATTGGGTGGTGAAGATGCGTCAGGACACCGTTTCCCATTCCTATCAGTTTGCTCAGCCCTATCAAGCCGACGGCACACCCATGGCTGCTCCCGTGGGCTATTTCCCGCTCCTGTATCAGGGTCATGAGTACCTCGTTTTCCCGCTGCTGGAGGACGGCATCGCTCGCCTGGAGTTCTCCCCCTATGCCCTCGACGGTACACCCATCAACCTCTACCGCACCGATGATCACACCCGATGATACATCAACAATCGTGGAACAAGCTCAAGCGCTGAACTATGGCCAGGTGCTGCACGTGCTGGCAGTCTTCCCGAGTTGCAGGTTTTTTTGTTTGTTTTTAAGTTTTTGTCAAAAAATTTGCAGGGTTGCGGCAATTGGTGTAATTTCGTGACCATAAAAATTACAAATCAAGAAAAAAACAATAAAAAAACGCAAGACTTTATGAACGACGTGAAATTCTATCTCGACGCAGCCGAGAAAAAAATGCAGGAAGCTGTGGATTTCCTCGATGACACCCTGGCACACATCCGCGCCGGCAAGGCCAACGTGAAGATTCTGGACAGCATCCGCGTGAATTACTATGGTAGCCCGGTGCCCATCGACAACGTGGCCAACGTGAGCACTCCCGACCAGCGCACCATCGCCATCATGCCGTGGGAGCGCAACATGATCGGTACCATCGAGAAGGCCATCATCGACAGCAATGTGGGCATCATGCCCGTCAACAATGGTGAGGTCATCCGCCTGAACATCCCGCCCCTGACCGAGGAGCGCCGCAAGCTGCTGGTCAAGGATTCCAAGGCCGAGAGCGAGAAAGCACGCGTGAGCATCCGCAATGCCCGCCGCGAGGCCATCGAGGGCTTGAAGAAAGCCGTCAAGGAAGGTATGGCCGAGGACGTGAGCAAGGACGGCGAGGAGAAGGTGCAAAAGATTCATGACAAGTTCATGAAGAAAATCGACGAGCTCTTTGCTGCCAAGGAGAAGGAAATCCTTACCGTATAGTCACCGGTTGACGCATCACCTTTACAGAGAACCAACGATGTTGCGGCTGTCAACCGTGCCGCAACATCGTTTCTCACATGATAGGGCATGAGGCAATGGGAACAACGATATGACCACCTGGTGGAGCGGCACGAGCGACGACGCTGGCATGATGTCGCCTACTGGGGGCTGTTGCTTGTGGCTTGCGCGGTCTTCTACTGGATGAACCTGTTGACCACCTTCAAGGAGGATGACATGCTGCACTCGCTCGTCAGTGGCGACTTGACACACATCAACTCGCTGAGTGACTTGTTGCACTCCTACTGGAACAAGTATTTCATCCTGAATGGTCGCACATCCGACATGGTGGCCGAGGGGTTTTGCGCATTCCTGGGCAAGCCCTTGTTCGACGTGTGCAACACGATAGTGTTTGCCCTGATGGCCCATCTGGTGAGCCTGCTGTCCACGGGACATCGCTCGGTGATGGCCCTGGCCTTGTTCCTGGCCTGCATCGGCACGTGTTTCCCTGTTCCTGGCGAGACCATGCTGTGGCTAGCAGGCAGTTGCAACTACATGTGGACGGTCACGGCAGCACTGGGACTGGTCTATTTCTTGTTGCACCATCAGTCAGGCCACATCGGTTGGGGCAAGGGAGTGCTGCTATTCCTGGCTGCATTGATTGCTGGTGCGGGCAACGAGGCGACATCCTTTGCCTGCATGGCAGCTTTTGTCCTGTTTTTCCTGTTCAACCGTTCACGACTGGACAAGGGTGCTGTCATTGTCCTTGCCGGATATGCCATGGGGGTGCTGCTCATTGTCGGCTCTCCAGCGGCATGGCGGCGCGTGGGGGCCGAAGTGGTTACCGATCTGCCACTACTTGATCTGTTCTATCACCGGCTACACGTGACGGGCATGAAGATGGTCACTTCCATCACCCCCGCCGTAGCACTCTTGCTGCTTGCCATCGCCCTACCCTACCGAGGGTTCAAATTCTTGAAATCCAGCGTGTGGACCTGGCTGCTGTTGTGCTCGACCCTGCTGATGCTGGGCTTGGGCTTGCAGATGCAACGCCCACTTGCCACACTGGCCACCGTGGGGCTTGTCGTGATCATCAATCTGGCTGATTACCTGTTGAGGCGCAACTTGCTCCTGCGCTTGATGACCGTTGTGGTGGCCCTTGTGGCGAGCTCAGTGACATGGGGGCAGGGCATCACGGTGATGCGACAATATCAGGATTATTCCAGCGAGGTGAAACGGGAGGTGATTGCATCGCCACGTCAAGCGGTCTTGCATCAGCGCCATTTCAATGCCAGCAACCGATTTGTGTATGCCGCTCATTTTTCGTCCACCGATTTCTTCAACAACCACTACATCTGGCGTTATTACTACGACAAGGAAAACGTCCAGTTTGTCCCCGATTCAGTTTATAACCGCTACCACGAGGGCCGCCTGATGGACGGTGCCATCCCCATGCCGTTCCATGATGACCATGGAGGTCTGGTCGATCAGGTGGTGGCTTTCCCCAACCAGGATTATATGCTGGCGGCACTCCATCTCGACACGGTGCCTAACGTTTTTCAAGTTGGGCGCTCGTTCTATAGATCCCAGTCGGCACTCACACCCCAGGAAAAAATGGCTTGCATCACCGATGGCGACGGCACGCCATGCCGCATGTTCTGTTATTACCCCTTGAGGTATCAAGGCCAGGTCCTCTATGTGTTGCCTGTCATGGATGATAATGACACCTGTGTGCTGGTACTGCTGGATCTGTTTGGTGCCAACGAGATGAGATTGCGCCGCACTGCGCCCAATCCTGCTGGCGTTTTCAAGAAACCGTCTCAACAATGAATGAAATGTACCGGATGAACGCTATAAACGACCATGCGTCACAGCCATCTCCATGGTGGCATGATGCGGCCTACTGGGGGCTGCTGATGGCGGCTTGTGCCGTCTTCTACTGGATGAACCTGCTCACGCCGCTCAAGGAGGATGACATGCTTCACTCGCTGGTCATCGGTGAGTTGACGCCCATCAACTCGCTGAGTGACCTGCTGCGTGGCTACTGGAACAAGTTCCTGATCACTAATGGGCGTTCATCCGACATGATTGCGGAACTCTTCTGCGGGCTGCTGGGAAAACCCTTGTTCAACGTGTGCAATGCGTTGATGTTTGGCCTGCTGGCCCATGTGGTGAGCCTGCTGGCTACAGGACGCCGTTCAGTGCTTGCACTGGCCATGCTCTGTACCTGCATTGGAACCTGTTATCCTGTCCCTGGCGAGACCATGCTGTGGCTAGCCGGCAGCTGCAACTATCTGTGGAGCATCACTGGATCGCTGTGGCTACTCTATTACCTGCTCAACCATGCGCATCGGCCGCTGGGCTGGTGCCGGGGTACATTGCTCCTGCTTGGGGCCGTGGTGGCTGGAGCGGGCAATGAGGCCATGTCGTTTGGCCTGGTGGGAGGGCTGTCTCTTTACTACCTCGTCAACCGCAAGGCAATAGACCGCATCGTGCTGGTGGGCATGACAGGTTACATCCTGGGAATGCTGCTCATCGTGTCATCGCCGGCAGCGTGGGAACGGGCATCGGGTGGCGGCATCGTCGTGGACATGCCCCTCATGGACCTGCTGCGCAGCCGTTGCCACATCCTGGGTGAGAAAATGGTGCGTTTTGTCGTGCCCATCACAGCACTGGCAACCGGCATTGCCACATGGATATGGAAAGGGAGGAAAACTCTCACTGCCAGCGTGTGGCCCTACCTGCTGATCATGCTCACGGCGGTGCTGTTTATCCTGGGCTGGATTCCAGAGCGCCCCTACGCCCCCATGGCAACGGTGTCGCTCATCATCACCGTGATTGCGGCCGACACCCTGTTGCGCCACGCCCGATGGTTGCGTGCAGCAGCCATCCTTGCCTGCCTGGCGTTGAGTGCCTGGACCCATGGCCGGGGCATCACAGTCCTGCGTGCCTACAAGGCACATGACCAACAGGTCATCAACGAGATACGCTTGGCACCCTCGCAAGCCATTCTGCCCGCAAGCCCATTCACGCGCTACAACCGTTTCCTATACCCCTTGCCCATGCAAAGTGACCACTATTTCACCAATGAGTACATCTGGCGAGCTTACTTCGACAAGGAGAACATCCAGTTTGTATCAGACTCGGTGTACCGGCGCTATCATAGCCACCGCCTCACAGCCGGGGCTATCGAAATGCCTTTCAAGAGCGATCAACCCGCCCTGACGGGACAACTGCTGGCCTTTCCCGACCAGGATCACATGCTGTTGACACTCCATCTCGACACCCTGCCCACGGCTTATCAGGTGGGCACGGCATGGTGGAGCGACACGACCCAGATGCTCACCGAACGGGAAAAAGCCTACCGCGAGAACTATGCGCTCAACAGTCAAGCCAACCCCATCGGGTATTACCCGTTGCGATATGAGGGTCAAGTGCTGCTGGTAATCCCGCTTGTGAGTAACGATGTAACCAGGATGGAACTGCTACTTGACTATGCTGGCGACGAGAGACTTCACCTGGATCGCCTTGCAGCCAACCCGCCAGGAGTTAAGAAACCACCCATGAACCAATAAGGCAACTCACAATGGAAAAACGATCTATACAACCAGGCACTGCACGATGGCACGATGCCGCTTACTGGGGGCTGATGTCAGCACTCGGTGTGGTCTTCTTGGTACTGAACCAGTGGACCTCGTTCAAGGAGGATGACATGGAGTTCTCGCTGCTGCGTGACGCGGGAATCCTCGACTTCGTTAAGGCGCAATATGATCATTTCATGACCTCCAACGGCCGTTGTGCCGACTTCTTTGCCACCTTGTTTTGCGCATTCCTGGGCAAGCAGGCATTTAATGTGTGCAACACGCTGGTTCTCATCTTGATGGCTCACCTGGTGTGCCTGCTGAGCACCGGCCGACGCTCGATAGTTGCCTTGTCGCTGTTTGCCGCCTGCGTTGGGCTCTTTTTTCCCGTGCCGGGCCAGACGATGCTCTTTGTGGCGGGCAGCTGCAACTACCTGTGGGCCATCACGGCCTCGCTGCTGCTGGTCCATCTGCTTGGCCAACTGCAGGGGAGGCGGCTGGGCACCGGCAAGACGCTGCTGCTCATGGCACTGGCCTTTATAGCGGGCAACTTCAACGAAGCGACCTCATTTGGTTTCTGGGGCGGTATGGTGCTCTACTATGCCATCAACCGTCGTGAGCTGAACCGCAACATCATGCTGGCACTTGCGGCCTACCTGCTTGGCCTGGTCGTGATCGCAGCATCGCCGGGGGCCTGGAACCGCGTTGCGGGCGGAGGCATCGCTGTCAACATGAGCTTGAGCGATCTGTTGATCAGCCGTGGCTACATCTTCGCCAAAATGATGGTGCGCTTTGTCGTGCCGATCCTTGCAGTGCTTGTGGGACTGGCAACGCTGACCTTCAAGGGCATGAGGCCTGTCAAGCAATGCCCGTGGGGTTATATCCTGGTGGCCATGGCCTTCTTGATGCTGGTGCTGGGATACTTGTATGAACGCGCTTACGCGCCGCTGGCCACCGTGTCGTTCATTATCGTGGCAATGGCGCTGGAGTGGCTCTTGTCGCAATGGCGTCATCAGGTTGCAGCCCGCGTGCTGCTTGTAGCAATGGGTATCACCGCCAGTGCTGTGGCCTATCACACCGAACTGGGCACGTTGCACGAGCTCAAGGCATTTGAGGACAACATCGCCCAGGAAATCAAGGCCGCGCCCCGTCATGCAGTGCTGCATGAATACCAGTTCAACAAGTCCGGTAGATTCATCACGCCGCTCAGGTATATTTCTACCGACTTCTTTAACCGCGAGGCGACTTATTGCGCATTCTATGACAAGGATAACGTGCAATTTGTAAACGACTCCATCTATAACCGCTACCACTCAGGGCGGCTGCTTGACGGGGCAGTGAAGTTGCCGCTGGTGAGCGACCGGCCTGAGATTGCCGACAGCATCCTGGAGGTTCCGGGCCAGGATTATATGGTCATTGTACTCAATGTGGACACCTTGCTGCCCACACCGCAGCTAGCGACCTACTACCTGAAGGCTCCTGGCGCAGGCTTGAATGAAGATGAAAAGCGTTTCCGTAACCGTAATGGTCTAGCCGATGATTTTGAGCCACAAGGTTTTTTCCCGCTCTACTATCAGGGACGGCAGCTGCTCATCGCGCCACCCATGGGCGATCATATCGCTCAAGCCGTTTTCCAGCTAGACTATGACGGCACCCTGGGCCTGATGACATTGAAGAGAGAAAAGACCAGAAAGAAGAAATAGACTTCATCATCACCGATTATGCATTGGGGTTATCACCACAATATCAACACTCCTGCCTGCCACCAGCTGCGATGGCACGATGCCTGCTACTGGGGACTGCTCATCGCCACGGGCATTGTCTTCCTGGTGATGAATTGCCTCACCACGCTCAAGGAGGATGACATGCTGTTCACGCTCGTCGAGGGAGAGTGGACACCAGTGCGCACGCTGATGGATGCCGTGCGCAGCCACATCTACCACTACGCCCATACCAATGGACGCCTGGCCGACCTCGTGCCCGAGTTCTTCTGCGGGCTGGCAGGCAAGGCTGCTTTCAACGTGTGCAACACGCTGGTGTTTGTCACCCTGCTGCACATGCTCAGCCTGCTGGTGACGGGACGACGCTCTATCATGGTGGTATCGTTGTTCCTGGCCACTGTGGGCACCTGTTTTCCCGTGCCGGGCGAAACGATGCTGTGGATTGCAGGCAGTGCGGGCTACATGTGGGCCATCACCCTGTCGCTGGCGCTGGTCTATTACCTGCAGCGGCCTCACGGGCAGCAATTGGGCTGGGGGGCAGCGGTGGGGCTGCTGCTGTGCGCTCTAGTGGCAGGCGGCTTCAACGAGGCCACCTCGTTTGGATTCTTTGGCGGCCTGTGTGCCTATTATGCCTGCAACCGCGACCGCTGTGACCGCCGTGCCGTGGTAGCACTGGGGGGCTACCTGCTGGGCATTGCGATCATCGTTTCCTCGCCAGGGGCATGGCAGCGCGTCGAGGCGGGTGGCATTGCGCTTGACATGTCCCTGGGTGACCTGCTGGCCAGCCGCTGGTTCATCTTCCACGAGAAGATGTGGCGTTTTCTCACGCCCGTGGCGGCACTGCTCGTGGGCATCGCGGCATTGCTGATGAAGCGTGGCGGCAACGTGCGCCGCTGCGTGTGGGCCTATATCGCACTGGCACTGGCGCTGGTGGTGTTCGTCCTGGGCATCATCCACGAGCGCGTCTATGCCCCGCTGGCCGTGGTCACGTTCATCATTGTGACGATGGCAGTCCATGCGGTCACTCGGCGGTTTTGTGCCATGAGGTGGGCACTGACTGCCGTGGCCATTGGCCTGGCCGTGTTTACCAGTGCCCGTGGCATCAGGGTGATGAGAGCCTATCAAGCCTATCAGGATGACATCGTCAATGAGATTGTGGCAGCACCACGCCAAGCGGTGCTCAAGGAACGCACATTTGATACCTACAGCCGTTTCATCAAACCCGTGAATTTTGTCAGCACCCATTTCTTTGGCCACGAGGTGGTGTATTGCGGCTACTTCGGCAAGGAGAATGTGCAGTTTGTCCCCGATTCGGTCTATTCTCGTTACCACGAGGGACGCCTGCTCGACGGGGCCATGCCGTTGCCCCTGCACAGCGACCGCCCTGACCTCACCGGTGCGGTGCTCTCCTTCCCTGACCAGGATTACATCACCGTGGAAATCAAGACCGACACCTTCCCCCACTCGCTGCAAACGGCCCGTTACCACCTCGCCTCGAGCAACAATCTGTCACAGGACGAAATGCAGCGCCGCGTCAACTACGGCCTCATCACCAACTATAACCCGATGGGATTCTTCCCCCTGCGTTACCAGGGCCATATCCTGCTCGTTCTACCCCTTCCCACAGTGGACATCTCACACATCGTCATCCCCCTGGGCATGGATCCCGGCTCCCCCGAACTCACCCTAACCCCAAGCTAAGGCGCTGAGAGTAACGTGAACTCAACGAAACATCAACCTGATGTCACGTCGCTACACTTTTCATGTCTATCAATGCGAATTTCACGATAAGACTCATGGGCGGATAAATGGGTGCCCTGGCGGGCAAAAATATAAACAAATCTTCAACAAATCAAATTGGATTTGATGGATTTGGACTGATTTGATGGATTTCTCGCCCGCAGGGCGACTAATAGACTTAGCGCCTTAGCATCTTAGCGTGAGGCATGGTTTTCCGTCATCAGTTGCGGCCGATTGATGAAAAACGAGGCTTGAGATGGAAAAAATCCCGAAGAGCCATCAGGACTAATAATTGTTAAAATGAAGTGCATTTCGGGAAATTGATTTATATTTGCACATTTAACTGTTTTATTTGACAATTATGCGCCTAAGAATTGTTTTATCCATCATGATAGCAGCGATGACGTTGCAGCTCAACGCGCTCGACGTCACCAACACTGCCGGCAACCTCAACCAAGCCGTTACCGACCTGGGTATCACTACCTTGAAGGTAACCGGCACAATGGATGCCAATGATTTTTACTTCATGGCCGATAACCTGCGTCGCCTGGTCGATGTTGACTTGAGTGGCGTCACCGTCGTCGCTGGCCGCACTGCTGCGGCGCGTTACGGCAAGCAGAACTTTGATGCCGATGAGCTGCCCATTGGCACCTTTGCATCAATGCCAGTGACACGTGTCGTGCTGCCCACAAGTCTAAAGCGCATCAATGAGGCAGCCTTCATGGATTGCGACCAACTGGCCCGCATCGACCTGCCATCGTCGCTTGAGGTCATCGGCAACTATGCCTTTGCCCACTGCACGGCTTTGACATCGGTCACCCTTCCTGCCAGCGTCGTGAAAGTGGAGCGCGGTGCGTTCATGCGCTGCTATGCGCTCACGTCGCTGGCCGTCGCACCCTCGAGCCAGCTGATGGCCCTGGGCGACGATGCATTGATGGACTGTCCCGCACTCACCAGTGTCAACCTGGGCAATGCCATCAAGACCATTGGCAACCGTGCCATGGCAGGGACAGGCCTTAAGGCTCTGGATCTGAAAGCCAGCAGTTCACTCGTTGAGCTGGGCAACTGGGCATTGACGATGACGCCTGTCACCAGCGTGAGCCTCCCCACGAGCCTGCAACGAGTGGGCGCCGGCGCCTTCCTCTACGACAAGGGGCTCAAGACCATCAATCCGGGACAAGGGCTGACCACCATGGGCGACTATGCTCTGGCCGGAACCTCGCTGCAGGGCAAGCTCACCCTTGACGGACTGAAGACACTGGGCGATTACGCCCTCTACAATATCCAGGCATTAACTGCCGTGGAACTGCCAGCAACCACCGAGCACCTGGGCACGCAATCCATGGCCGGCATGACAGGCCTTACCGAACTGACCAGCAAGGCCGAGGTTCCGCCCACGCTGGGCGAGCAAGTATGGGCAGGAATCATCCAGGCCAATATCCCGCTGTCGGTGCCCAAGGGCTCCATCGACCTGTATCGTGCTGCCAGCCAGTGGCAACAATTCCTGTTCCCCAAGCAGTGGATCAAGGGTGACGTGAACAATGACGGCTCGGTCAACATCAGCGACATCAATGTCATCGTCAGCATCATCCTGGGTGCCAAGGTGGACAGCGACACCATGCAGCGGGCCGACGTGAACGAGGACGGAACGGTCAACATCTCGGACGTGAACCTGCTGCTCAACATGATCCTGAATCCGTCTCACAACGTCATGCTTGACGTGAACACGCAAGACCAGCTGCACTTGCCCGACGTGAATGTCATGGCAGGCGAGCAGACGGCAGTGCCTGTCACGCTCGACAACGCCAGTGAATACAGTGCCCTGCAGTGCGACATCAAGCTACCCGCAGGAGTGACCCTCGTGTCGTGTCAGGCACCTGAGGGCTATGTGCTGCACAGCAGTCCCGTGGATGCCTCAACGACGCGCATTGCCATCTATTCACCCCAGACGCGCCACTTTGACCACGAGAAACCAGTATTCACCATGACACTGAGCACCGATGCGCCGCTGCCTGACGAGAGCCAGATGCTGCTCACCCAGGCCGTGATTGCTGGCGGATTTGAGGGTTGGCATCCAGCCGACTGCGCTGCCATGGTGAGCTACAGCAGCCATGTGCAGGAAGTGTCGGCCAGCGACTGCCGCGTGTGGGTAGAGAACCGCACCCTGTGCATCCAGGCAAGCCAGACGATGACGGCAATGCTCTCGACGATGGGTGGCATCGCCCGCCAGCTCACGCTCATGCAGGGCGTGAACCGTTATGACCTGGAGCCGGGCTTCTATGTCATCGTCACCGGCGGCAGGAGCCACAAGATAGCTATCCAGTGAAGGCTTTAGGCTCTAGTCAATTAAGGTCTAAAAACTGAAAACTTACAACAAAATAGATGGGAAAGAATAAACTCAAGAAATTTGCCGACATGGAACGCATGCAATGCGTCTTCCAGTTCCCCTTTGCCGTGGTCACACAGCAGGGCGGCTGCCCCATGCGCGGCAAGTGGAACGAGCAATACTTCAACAACGACAACCCCATCGTGCTCGAGCTGGGGTGCGGCAAGGGGGAATATACCGTGGGACTAGCCCAGCGCTTCCCTGGCAAGAACTACATCGGTGTGGACATCAAGGGAGCCCGCATGTGGACGGGAGCCAAGATGGCCACCGAGCAGGGGCTGCCCAATGTGGCCTTCCTGCGCACCAACATCGAGCTCATTGACCGCATGTTCGCCCCTGACGAGGTGGCCGAGATATGGATCACATTCCCCGACCCGCAGATGAAGAAAGTGAACAAGCGGCTCACCTCGACGCGCTTCCTGGACAATTACCGTCACATCCTGCGTGACGGCGGCATGATCCACCTGAAGACCGACAGCCCCTTCCTGTACACCTACACCCATGCCCTGGTTCAGGAAAACCAACTGCCCGTCGAGGCCGATACCGATGACCTGTATGCCAGCGGCATGGCCGATGACATCCTGGACATCAAGACGCACTACGAGATGCAGTGGCTGCAACGCGGGCTGACCATCAAGTACATCAGCTTTGCCCTGCCACACGGCGTGCAACTCATTGAACCCGACATCGACATTGAGCCCGATACCTACCGCAGCTACAACCGTGGCTACATCCAGATGCCCCAGCTCATGCCTGATGAGAATAAATAACTCAAGACCAATAATTATAATCAACTAAAAACCAACAATTTAAAACTTATAATAAAATGACCATTTATCCGAATCTGATACTGGATGCCTTGCGCACGGTGCGCTATCCTGGAACGGGAAAAGACATCGTGACAATGGGCATGGTGAATGACGACATACGCATCGACGGTAATCGCGTGAGCTTGTCGCTGACCTTTGAGAAATCGACCGACCCGTTTATCAAGAGCGTAGTCAAGGCGGCCGAAGCAGCCATCCTGGCCCATGTGAGCAACGAGGTGGACATCAAGGGGAACATCGGCGTGAAAACACCCCAAGACAACCCCGTGCGCAAGGTCGTGGATCCACTGCCAGGCGTGAAAAACATCATTGCCGTGAGCTCGGGAAAGGGCGGCGTGGGCAAGTCCACGGTTGCCTGCAACCTGGCCGTGGCACTCGCCCTGCAAGGGTTCCGCGTGGGACTGCTGGATGCCGACATCTTTGGTCCCTCGATGCCCAAGATGTTTGGTGCCGAGGACGAGCAACTCTACATGCACGAGGTGGACGGCAAGAACTTGATTATCCCTCTGGAAAAATATGGCGTGAAGATGCTTTCCATCGGATTCCTTGTGGATAAGGAAAAAGCCGTGTTGTGGCGAGGAGCGATGGCCAGCAATGCCCTGCGGCAGCTCATCACCGAGGCCGACTGGGGAGAACTGGACTATTTTGTCATTGACATGCCCCCTGGCACCAGCGACATTCACCTGACCCTGGTGCAGACACTGGCCATCACCGGTGCCATCGTGGTCACCACACCGCAGCAAGTGGCACTGGCCGACGCCCGCAAGGGCATCTCGATGTTCATGGGAGAGCATGTGGGGGTTCCCGTGCTGGGCATTGTCGAGAACATGTCGTGGTTCACACCGGCCGCTCACCCCGACGAGCAATACTTCATCTTTGGCCACGATGGCGGCAAGCAGCTGGCCGAGCAGCTCAATGTGGAACTGCTGGGACAAATCCCGCTCGTGGCAGGCATCTGCAAGGGCAGCGACGACGGCAAGCCCGTGGTGCGCATGAGCGACGTGAGCGGTGCCGCGTTCAAGAAACTGGCTACCCACGTCATCGAAGCCATTGACAAGCGCAACGCCACCCTACCCCCAACTCAAGTCGTGCAAACGCATTAAATCACCTTTTTTTGTTTCAATATAAAATCTACTGATTATGAAAAAGATCATCGCAATGCTAGCTGTAGCGGCCATGCTGCTCACCAGTTGCGGCTCGGTGCCCATCACTGGCCGCAAGCAACTCAACCTTGTCAGTGACGCCGAGGTGCTGCAAGCCAGCCTGCAGCAGTACTCAAGTTTCATGCAGACGGCTACCATTTCTACCAATAAGACCCAGAGTGCCCAGGTAACACGCGTGGGGCAACGCATCGCTGCTGCCACCGAGGCCTACCTCAAGTATGCTGGTCTGGAAAGCGAGTTGCAGAACTTTGCCTGGGAATTTAACCTGGTCAAGAGTGACGAGATCAACGCCTGGTGCATGCCTGGCGGCAAGATTGTGGTCTATGAGGGTATCATGAGGCTGGCAAGCAGCGACGACGAGCTGGCAGTGGTCATCGGACACGAGGTAGCCCATGCCGTTGCCAAGCACAGCAACGAGCGCATGAGCCAGCAGGTGGCAGCACAGTATGGAGCACAAGTCCTCGGCATCTTCACTAGCGGCAAGAGTGCGGCCACGCAGCAGATTGCGCAACAGGTCTATGGACTGGGAGCACAATATGGCGTGATGCAGCCCTTCTCGCGCAAGCACGAGAGCGAGGCCGACAAGATGGGCCTGGTGCTCATGACCATCGCTGGTTACAACCCCGACGTGGCCGTCACCTTCTGGCAGAAGATGCAGGCCTCCTCGTCAAGCAGCGTGCCCGAGTTCTTGAGCTCGCACCCCAGCCACGAAACCCGCATCGCCGACATCAAGAAGTGGCTGCCCGAGGTCAAGAAGCAGTATGGTGCCAAGTAAATGAAACGAATTCTCAGCATCCTGATCCTGTTGACGGCAATCATGCCATCAACAGGATATACACGCACGATAGCCGACCTGTTTGCTACCGAGCCGGGTAACATTTTCCCCCTGCTCACGCGCACCAACCGCCTGGACATGGTGGATTATTACAACAGCGGACAGATGGTCGCCGTCCACAACAACCTCGCGGGCGAGAGCCGACTGGTGGAAATGGACAGCAACTACATCAAGGTGCAGACCAGCGGCAGCCGCGTCGTCGAGATGCTCATCAGGCAAGCGGGCAAGGATACAGTCATCACCGTCATCGAAACGGTGATGACACCCGTGCCTGACAGCCGCCTCACACAGTGGAACG
>Ga0247611_10005125_pt1 | contig 17629 bp, 37 predicted proteins | sample 177DNAGHGhighgp2_FD_192422 | JGI IMG/M metagenome (GOLD analysis project Ga0247611, IMG submission 192422) | Sheep rumen microbial communities from Palmerston North, Manawatu-Wanganui, New Zealand - 1770 DNA GHGhigh gp2 | ecosystem: Host-associated > Mammals > Digestive system > Stomach > Rumen... | reverse complement strand
TCCCCCTTCTTCCAGATCAGGTTATACCGCCACCACTTCGGATTGCTCATCATCAATTCGGCAGTGAACATTCCGGATCCGAACAATACAATCGCGCCTTTTGGCTTGATAATACGTCTGTATTGCTCCCATAAAGGGGCAAACGGAATCTGTGTGTCCCACTTCGCCCCCGGATTCTTTTTGTTCAGACACCCATAGGGAAGATCGCATAAGATCATGTCAACCGACCCGTCTGGGATCGACCGCATGACGTCAAGACAATCCCCGCAGATCAAATTCATCTTGTTTTCCATCAATCCCATTTCATCTTCCTGTGATACCGCACACAATCCCCGAGAAAAGCCTTAAACTCTTCATAGTCATTGTGTGCAATCGCGCCATATCGGAAATACTTGTTCCCAAAATCAACGTCTTTGATAATTTCAAGAATTTCGCGGCACGTCTTATAATCCGCTTCTCCCGAACAATCACTTTCGAAAAGAAAATCCAAAGCAAGATCACAATTCAGATTTTTCTTTTCGATAATTGTATTTAATTTTTCCGCCCATAACTGAGGAGATTGCACACATAACGTATAATCCCTATAAACCTCGCCAAATTTTGCATCTATGCAGTCGGCTATGTTGCATCTCAGATTATGGAATCCGCCATACCCCATATCAAAACTTAATTTCGAGGCTTTTGAGTAAATTGTTATTCCCATATTATTCCCCGATTTCAAAGATCTCAGCAAAATACGGTACTTCGCGGACAATCGTCTTGCAGAACTCACGCCACTCGGGTAGTTTGTGACCCTTTCTGGCTTGATACATATTGTAAAGAACCTCGTAATTCATGCTCCACGTTCGTTTCTGATTGTACGATTGCGGGAGAAGCTGAATCATTTGATCCCAATATGCCTCATTACCCGTTTCAAGATATAATTCTCTGCAACGATTTAGTGCCGGGATGGTATAGTCCGCAAGGAATCCAAGAGGCTGAACAGTATTGTTGAATAGTCCTCCGTCACTCTCAACTGTAAACAAGTCACATTCGCAGTTCAACAATCTATCCCAACTAAAATCGTCAAGAACGAATTCCTTCTTGTGAATCGTGTGCATGGTGCTACATGAGTTCGTGACTGTACTAACCTTGTATTGATCGGCTTCGGTCCACCAGTAACGCGGTGCAGTCACATCCATAATCACAGGCAACTGACGCAGAAACTTCCGATGATCGCTCCCTGCTTTGGCCAGCTTCCGCATCAGAGCCATGTCCGCCTCTCCAATGTCAACGAAAGGTTCATTGACTTCACTGGAATAGCACACTTCACTGTCTGACTTCGCCCAACTATTCATCGGATTCCTCATCCCCCGTATTACCGCCTTCCACTGAGAGAAGGATGGGGGGATTATTTTCTCAATCTTGATGCTCATTCTTTTCTTTTTCCCTTTCCTGTTGTAGCTTTTCTTCTCTTCGGTCTGCATCTCCAGCGACTCTAAGACAGGCATACGCCTCGACAGCGGCAAGCAAGGCACAGACAATCAGAACAATTATTTCAGACTTCATCTTACCACCCTCGTTCCTCGTCCTCATCATCAAGCATATCTTCAGCATACTTTGTCCAAGAGAAATGTTTTTCGTAATTTTCCTCACTGATTATGTGAAAACTTTGGTCATTGCACTCCTGCATGTGCGTAACGAAGAGCGACACCCTTGCCGCGACGTCTGTATTGTTGGCTAAAAAGTCACGCCGGATTCTTTTCCACATCTCTCCGTTGAGAGGAGCATAGCGCAGTTCCCCTTGATATGGATTCGGGACGTTTGTTTCGTCCTCGCTCCACTTTGGTATGAACGTCTCCGGCTTCCGCTCTCCAAGCAAGCTCCCGGCTCCGTGCCGTGTGTAGTACGGTCTGGTCACGTAGCAGATTTCGATATCTTCTCCCTTGAAGTTAAGTTTGTGGTTGCGGAAACGTATGTCCTGCAATGCGCTCCTTGCCCCTGTGTCACTTGGTGTTACATTCGGGTACTCGCTCAGACAATTTTCAGACAAGGCCAAACCCTGCCCGCCCTCATAAATGTAGGTGTCATACTGCGAGTATTCCGATACCTCACCGCACAGATTCTGCATCATTCGGAAGTCTGTTACAAAGTTCCGGGCCAGCGTATAGCTGTTTATCAGTTCGCGGTATTGGTCTGGAATACGGTCTACTCCATACCACAACAGCGTTTCCGGGACATAGGTGTGTGCGATCCAGAACATCATATCCATAAGTTCCGCATCGCTCATTCCGGCCATTACAGAGAAGAGAGGTTCCTTTAACTCACCGGAGTCCAACATCTCCTTTGCCCGGCAGATTGTCTCCCATATCCCGTACCCGCAGGAGCCGTGCCTGGCCCTTCCGCGCCAATCTTCCACAATCCGGTTGATGAACATATCGTAGGGCGTACTTACCAAACAGTATGGAGAAGCAAGGCATTTTGGAAACCGACCCAACAATTCCTTTAACTCCATGCCTTCCCGCACAAACTCTAAGGGATTCAGGATAAATTGATGCGCGAAATAGGTGTCTGCACCGTCAAGAGTTCCAGAACCGAAATGGTGAAAAACGTGTCGCGTTCCAATAGGGAAGTCTACCGTGTGTCCGCGTTGGCATCCGCCGTTGTACAGGACATTCAAGACCTTCCGTCCTTCTCGGAGGGCTTTGAGGGTAAAGTACCGTGTTGCCAGCCCTTTACCCTCGTCACCGTAATTTGCTCCTACGACGATCTTCCACTCTTTCACCATGAGATCCCGTCCCCCGTCTGCGCAGGGGCGGGTTCACTGATCTCCGCAGATCCCGCGCACTTCGTGACAATGCTGACGATGGCAGGGGCGATGTTGTCCAGTCCCACGGTGAGCAGATGGTCGGAGTCGAAATACTTTCCCCATGATGCCTGAATCTTATCCGCGTACCACTTGTATGATGTTTCCCGGTCATCGACGGCCAGATGGTAAACGTCATACTTTTCCCGCACTTCTTCCAGAATGGAAAGAGTTTCTATATCTGCCTCGATATGATCCCCTATTACATTGATAAGGCCCCATTTTGGCAGATACGGGTTCAGCGGTTCGTCTCCCATCGTTATCAAAATGCCTTTTCTGCCGCGCTTCCAGCAGTCGAGGTCCGTGTGGCGGCTTCCGAAATACCACGCGGCGGTGTAGGACTCATAGGCATTTCCGCCGCCGCCAGCCTCGAACCAAACCTTGTCAAGCTGCTCGGCAATACGAATGTCGGATTCGAACTGCGAAACTTGAAGCGGGGCGTCATCATAGGCAAAATCGCCGATTGCCATAATCATGAACTCCACATCCTTCACGGACTCATAGAGCTGTGTCATGATTGTGTTGAGCTTCTTTGCCACCTCCGACGCCGCCTTACCCATGCTCCCGGTCACGTCCAGAGCGAGGATAACCGGAACAGTTGCGGGATGCTCCTCGGTGTCCCGGCATTCGCGCATTTTCTCGAACGGGTTCAGTTCGTCGGCCATTTTCCGCTGGGTGAAGATCTGCTGGGCCGTGTATGAGCTGTCAAGCTCTCCACGGCTGTTGACGGTCATGTTCTTCGTTACGGTTGAGTAGTTGACGAATGATGTTGTTGTCCATGCTCCGCTTCCCATTTTCAGTTCTCCTCCATTTCAGTCTCGTCTTCGGTGGTCTCGTCTTCGTCGTCGAACAGGCCATCGAACATATCTCCAAACCCGCCGCCCATCATCATGAAGGGAAGCATGGCGTTCGATCCCGAGCCAGAGCCGAAGTTGTTCCCCTTCATCATTTCGGACATGAGCATATACTTCATCATCTTATTCATGCCCTTCTTTCCTCCGGAGAACCCTTTTCCGAACATGGAGACGATCTTCCCGTAGAAGTAAGTGTTCCCCATGAAGATATGTCTTTCCGGCAGGATCGTGTCGATGGTGGAGTCTTCATAATTGATAACCGTGATCTTGTTCTTTTCGGCCTCAATCACGCACTTCGGCTTACCGGCGACAAGGATAATGTCGCCCTTCTCCACTCGGTTTGTGGGGATCAGGAAGAAGAACTCCCCGCCGATGTCAAACACAAAGCGGTCGCAGTTTGTCAGCCTCCCGGTCTTCGAGTTGTAGGTCTTATACCCGTTGGAGGTCTTTACGGCAATTTCACCGTTCATCGACAGGCGACACATTCCATCCGCAATCTTTCCGAACATTCCATTGAACATTTCCATTTTGTTTCTCCTTTTTTAGAAAAAGTTTATCAGTTTTTGAACGCGTCAATTACAGCGGCAATCAGCACCACGAAGAACAGGATGCACCCTATGATGAATGAAATCCATAATGGCGAAAGCACCCATACCCACGACCACGAAATCTTTCCGAGCAGCTTCAGCACGATAAACACAATCGTGAGCGCACCGCAGAACCCGATTCCTCCGCCCGCGGCCCCGCCTCCGTTATTCTTTTCGTTCATTTTCTTCCTCCGTTTTTCTTTTTCGTTCCTTTTCCAGTTCTTCCTCCGCGATTTTCGCCCTCTCTTCCGCTCAGTGATACATGGATATTTTTAACGGATTCCAACCTGTCTCTGACCGCTTGCGCATATATAAAGTAATGAATATCGGAATTCTTGTCATCCCAATAGTCATCAGCCGACACCTTCCGTGGATTGTTCCCCCATTTTTCTTTTAATTCCGGCAGATTGTCATTTACGGCGTCGAATTCCAGACCGTATTCCCGACAGGCTTGAATCGCAGCATCAAGTTCCGGACCTTCGCGGCAAGTCCATAAAATCAGTTTGTCGCCGCGCTCTTTGCACCATTTCGCCGCATCGATTACTCCGAGATTGGGACTGACTATCGTAGGATAGTCAGTCTCAAAGAGAGTGCCGTCAAAATCTATGGCGATAATGGAGTAATTTCGGTCATCGTTCATTTTGTTCCCCCGATAGAATCAACGATTTCCTTGATCCCGATAAGCGCGGAATATCCCTCTCCGTCTCCGGATGTAATAATCGTTTTGACGGATCCGTTGATGGCGGAAACCGCTTTTTCCTTTACATCCAGTTCCCGGTCGCGGAAATATTCTTCCGTCAGGGTCTTCTGGCTTTCAAGTTCCGCTTCCTTCTTCAACTGCGCCTCTTCGACTTTCATGCGGGCAATTTCAACCTGTGTCTTCTGTTCCGCTTCTTTCTCTTCACGCTGAATTCGTGCAACTTCAGCCGCCGACTTCTGAGCTTCAATCTTTGCCTGTGCCTCTTTTTCTACTTCATAGGCTTTGGCATCGGCCTCCGCTTTACGCTGAATCGTTTCTTTCTCAGACTTCGCTTTCTGTTCATCAACAATTTTCTGGTTGATTTCGTCCTGTTTCTCTCTGTCAAGACGGGCCAGTTCAACTTCGTTCTGTGCCTCTGTCTTTTGGTCAATTTTAGACTGAATATCAGCGGGAAGATTCAATGTGCCAAGTTCGAGCCTGACCAATTCTACTCCGTACACATCGCGCAGCGTATCGAACAGAATATCGAAAACATTCTGCTGAATTTCCGTTCGGCTGGACTGAATATCATAAACCGAATAGGCTTGCGTTACACTCGACAGCTTACCTTTGCACAAACCATAGATGTCATTATCAACGATGGAGTCAAATGATTTCGTACCGAATGCCTTGATAATACGCCCAATATCGACGGGTCTTACGGAAATATAAATATCGGCATCGATGTTCTTTCCTTCTTTTGACGCAATCTGCATCGACATATCAGTGCGATTGTCGCCCTCTTCAAGGCACGTCCAATTTTTGGAGACGATTGTCGTAGGGTATTTCAAAACATCTTGAGTTACAGGATTCACCCGAATGCGTCCCGTTCTTTCTTCGTCGATAACCGACGTACCCTCAATAACATTATCGTCAGCATTGGCAGTGCGGTCATACACATAACCAACAAAGCCAGCCGGGATGGTCTCATGTGTGGCGGCGTACACAATGACTATGCCAACAATGATAACAACCATACAAAGCAAAACAGTGATAAATTTCTTCATTTTTTGTTCTCCTTATCTTCCGTTTCGGATGTTTCATCCTGATCGTTTTTCTTATCGTTAATCAGATTGTCTTTAATCCACCGATAAATGGGATCGTGATAGAATACCGCAAGAATAATAGCGGCAACAAACAAAATTACGACCACTCTGATTGTCATGTTGCTCACCTCGTCAGAACGGAGTTTCATCGTCATCCGGCGCATCCGTGTTCGCGGGAGCCGCCATTGTCGTCTGATACGCTTCGGGGATGTAGGAATTCGCCGGAGGTGCGGCATATTTATCGCGTTCGCCGGGCATTTCGTTCTTTGCGTCTACAAACAGGGCTTCGTCGACCTGCACTTCCGTCGCAAAACGCTTCTGTCCGTTCTGATCCGTCCATGAGCGGGTCTGAATAAAGCCGATCACACAAATTGAGCTGGACTTCCGGAAGTACCGGCAAATAAACTCTGCCGTCTGTCTCCACGCCGTGCAGTTGATGAAATCCGCGCGGCTTTCTTCATCCTTTCCGGTTCTGCGATTGATGGCGATTGTAAACGTGCATACGGGAATCCCCGCAGACGTGTTTTTGAGTTCCGGATCATGAGTCAACCGACCGCCGAGAATCGCCTTGTTCAAATTGAAATTTGCCATAAGATTTCCTTTCAAAATAAAAAGTATTTTAATTAAAATATGGGATGACCATTGTAATTAAAGAATTACCCCGATTTTTTTAATTGCGTCCGTTCGCTTCTGTATGGTCTTGATAATATTTTCATCTTCCACCGGTTCACAGATCAAATACAAACGGAATAGAAGATAATACTGTTGACGCACATATCGATAAAACCGTGACAATCTGTCTTTGCCCCATCCGTAAGCACGCCATAAATAGAGCATCATTCCATACCAGAAGGACCGGAACATGCGCTCCCTGTCGTTAAGCAACTGAAAACGCGCTAAACGCTTCTTATTTCGCGCGGAATTCATCCATCCACCGAAGTCACGGTCAAACTCGAATTCCCGCTCAATGTCCTCCACTTTGACGTCAAGTGCCGTAACCTGATTCCGTAGGCCGGTATAAAGAAAGGGAACATCGTCGCGCTTGAATTCCACGTCGTCTTCGTCTTCCCGATAAATCATGAAATGATCGGCCAGCTCGAAGTACATCCCCTGAATCAAATTGTTCAGCCGTTTCTTTCCGAAGTTTCGCGTGGTCCGGCAAAACTCGCAACCGAGAGCGAGACAAAAGGTGATCGCGTCGCTTTCCTGCTGATTGATGGTATTAAGGCTTTGCTGCTGCCTTGCACGTTTTACATTCACTTTCATTTTTCCCACTCCGGCGGATGGGGAAATCCTCCCCAACGCTTCGTCGCCTGTATGTTCATTCTCGTGCGCCTATTTATATTTTTTGCTCGAATTGATTTCGTTCTTCCGTAATCTGACAAATGATTACATCGCAAATAAGTCCGCAACCACTTTAACTTTTTGCTCGGCTTGGTCCGGACCGTCTTCTTTTTCTTCAGCAAAGGCATTGTCCACTTGCGGAGAAGACGATCATTTACATATGCATCGTTGATTGTTACCGTGAATGACATTTCCTTCGGAATGTTGATTAAGGTTTGATTCATCTTTCCGACAAGTTCCGCAACGTCATCGGAAGTAATGGAATCTACGTCGGCAAAGGATATGACATTCCCGTTTTGGTCATACATTTTGACCTCACTCAGGTTGATTTCGCCATCGCCCAAAATCGTTATCCTTTCATTTCTTGTTTTTCACCTTCGGCAAGAGATTCCCTTCATGATCTGTCCGGATTTCGACTTTCTGCCACGACGGGATCCCCGCCTCTTTCTTGATTTGCTTGATCTCTTTGATCCGATCCCGACGTTTCCAGAAGGGAACATCCCACCTTTTGAGAGCATTGCAATGCTTTTTGAGACATTCTTTCTGGTGCAACTGTCCTTCCGTTAGATGGACGCGGTGTTTCCTGCAATATCCGATTACTTTGGATTCCTCGACCATCGAACCATAGAGGGTTTTGTATTTCTTTCCATCATGCGCCATTCCGCCCTCCCGTCAGGGTGTCGGCGGAGAAAAGGTAAATCTTGTAGAAAACGGAATCGTGACTTCCGCCCATAGCCGAATATCTTCTTCCGCAACCCGACGAAGAACGTATGATCCGTCCTCCGTATAGTCTTCGATAAGATAGACGCCGCTGTTTTTCTTATAGACCGCCGGTCGAATCGTGAAACTGCCGTCTTGATTTGTCTGACACACATAACAAACCGGCATATCCTGTTTCGGGATGCCGTCGTTCCACTTGATGGCTCCCTTCACCGCTTCCGCAACGTGGTCACAAACGCCGCGAACATATCCGGCTTCAAATCCGCGCTTGTACGATTCTTCTGATATAGTGTAAATATCCATTATGATTCCTCCGCTTTCGTATCAAATCCCTCCGGCAACTCCGCCGAAAGCCAAATTACCGCATGATCCCATTCGACTGCTTTGTGCTGAGAAAGAAGAATCGCGCTCGGATATTCCGGGCTTTTCCATTCCTCGCGCTCTTCTTCGCAAAAGTATGAAGTGACGACTTCGCCATCGATAAACATTCCCTCGACGCGGCAGTATTTCAGACCGTGCTTTTTGCAAAACCGTTTTGTCCGCCAATCATAAGGCTTCACTAACGCGACGATGATTTCCTCATGTTTCGGCTTGTTTTTGCTGATATTCCACGGAGAAACGATTTTGTTGTCCTCCGCGCCGTCTGCGTAGCCCTTCTGATACGCCCGTTGATATACCCGGTCGTACCAACTGTAATTTCTTTCGTCAACCGCACTCAATTTCTGCTCTGACCCTTTCTGCTACGTCAAGAATTTTTTCTCCAGTCAGTCCATTGCATAACTGGTTGTAGTAATTCAAAACTGTATGCCCTTGCAGCCATAAACAGGCTGTTTTCGGAGAACGGAACTCTTCTTTCATTCGCTGCGCCGGAGAATTGTTCACGGCGATGTAGTGCTCTTCCTCCAATCGGCACAGGAAAAGCCCATAACATTCCGTTTTTCCCCCATCCAACGAATAATTATCAAGAAATCCGCGACTAACCGCCTGAATAAACGTCGGTATCCGCAATCAATCATCCCCTTTCGGTTTGTATGGATGCACTTCTACGCATCTAACAGGCATTCCGGTTTCCTCCTCAATGAGCATAGCCCATTTTTCCTTTTCTTCCTCCAGTTCGTTTTCCGGGCAAGTGCAGCGAATTGTACGCTGTTTATATCCTTTGATCGCTCGGAAAACCATGCGCCAGACCTTCTGTTCCTGCATATTGCCTCCGTTAATCCGCAAATCCGGGTCCATTTTCTTCAGATGTGTTTTCTTTCCGGTGAATGCTCCTGCTTTTATCGAATCCCTCGGGATAACGCTCTTTCAGTTTTTCGATATTTCTTTCCATGATGCTTGAAAGCGTATAGCCAGCCCCATAGGATGCGATAGCCAGATACCATGCTACATCGCCAAGCTCCTTTTTGAGTGCGTCATAATCCATGCCGTGCCCCTGAAACCGCGTCTTTTTCACAAGATCGATCACTTCGCCAGCTTCACCGCAAAGACCCATAACGCCATTGAGAAGCAATTCATCCCTGCTCATGGAATCTACCTGTGCCGTTCTCAGCGCGGCTCTCTGATAATCGTTAGCGGAAATTCCGTCTTTACCCGCGACGGATTTCCAATGTTCGCAATACATCAGTCCGTCAATCAACTCTTCTTCGAGATGTTCGACCCTCTGTTGCGCGGTCAATGTGGTATTTTGATCGAGCGTAACGCCATATTTATCGATTCCTTTTTTGATTTGACGGTCAATAAGTGTTTCAACCGATACCTGATAAGGAGGTTTTTCCGCTTGCTTTACTTCATTCTGGTTTTCTTCCACTTCGTCATATTTCACCAACTCGTGTTCCCAGAAAACTGCCGAAAGATCGTTCGTTCCGTACCTTTCGCAAGCATAACGCCACTCAGGATTATCTTCCGTCCATCCAGCCGCAACCACCACATACTTATTGTTTAACTTGTTGAAAGGGATAACCAAATCTCCGATTTTGAATTTTGCTTTCGGTTCTTTCACTTCGTTCACCTCGTTCATAGTCTTCATAGTGTTTCTCCTGTTTTGAAAATTTTGATTTCCTTAACCCCACTGTTCCGCCATCGCCCAGGCGATTCCCCAGAAAGTTTTGGCCCGGTTCTTTGCATCCTCGCCTCGCTTCGCAGCTCCGTATTTGCTCCGGTCTTTTCGTCCGGTTCCTGCGGGGCAGTACGGCCCGACAGATTCCACAATGTCTGTAGGTACTAACGGAGGCAGTCCGCGCAGCCACAGTCGCGTTTTCTTTGTATATGGGTGTCCGAACATATACGGTTGTATCTCCTGAGTGTGGGGGGGCATATCGAATACCTTGCAGGACACCGGATTCTCTACGCAGATTTTGTCGCAGTCTGCGTTCAGTATTGCCATGAAAAACGCTTTCGCCTCCAGACCTTTTCTGTATCGCTCTTCGTCGATCTCGCCCTTTCGCGGATATAGCCGACACGCCCCGGCGTTGCTCAAATATGTGCAAGGTGGATGAGCGATAATCAGATCCCATCTTCCGTTCTGCACATGTCCCCCCCCCGCCTCGGTTGTAAACTCACAGTTGCCGTCCAGAAGCGGGATGCAATCTCCCATAATATGCCATTCCGGGTGTCCACCGGAACAGGGTTGAATATCACAGCTCCATGCCGTGTGTCCCCCCTCGCGAAATGCCATGCAAACCCGCTGAGATTCTTCACAAGCTATCAATACGTTCACACCCGCAAAGCTCCGTTTTCATCTGCTCATTCAATTCTTTCGACTCGTTTAATAACTTCTTCGCATACGCAAGGTGTTGTTCGGCTTTGTCCAACGTTGCCCGAGCATTTTCATTGAGGCGTTTTGACGCATCGAATAATTTCTGCACTTCCTTTTTGTCCTTGACATAACCGCAGTAAAATCCGATCATAAAAACGATAACGTAGACAACTCCCATAATCAAAGATTCAGTCCATCCCATCGTCACTTTCATCCTTACCTTTCTCAATCCATTCCGCAACTTGTTTTTTAAAAGCGTTATACATATCGATTGCTTCTTTTTTACACGACCGGCAGAAAATGTAGTCCTCGAAAATCAAATATTGCACTCCATCTTTACGAGGCATAGCAGCGTGACCCGCTTCTAACGGCCCAAGTTGCTTTCCGCAGCGGTCACAGAATGTCAGTGTCATTTTCTTCTCCTTTCGGCGGTTTAGGGAAAGGCATCCAAAGGACCGGGGTTTCGTCGCATATTGTGTCCCATATCCATTTCCACCGTTCAACCCATTTCTTCCGAACTAACGCCCGTTCGTATATCATAGGGCGGGAAACCTTATCCCCTGGGAGTACGGCAATAACTGTCACGGAACCCCAACTACTCCCCGGTATTATGGGCGTATGCTCTGAGGTTCGCGTCCATTGCGGCAAATCGGGGTTCACGGGCTCGACGTCGGCGGCGGGGATGGCTTTGATCCGTTTGACTTCCTCGCACGGTTCTCCCAACTGTCCGCAAACCTCAGTCCCTTCACAATTCCCGCAAAACGCTGAAACTGCATCGCTCCGCAGGATGTAATCGTTATTCGGCATCCTTCGCCCTCCTGTTCCATAAAGCTGTTGCCTTTTCCTTGAGTTCTTCGTCGGTCGTTGCCCACGACGGCAGAGTTTCCCGTCCGTCCGACATCAAGCGACAGTCAACAACCTTACCACCAACGGCGGGTCCACGCGCGTGGCAGACATTGCACCGCGCCGTCCATGTATGTCGTTCGACGCGCCAGTCAAGCCCGTTGAAACCGATAAAACTGCTTTTGCACGTCAGTTTCAGTCGCGATTTCTCCTTGCAGAAGGGACACGGCTTCAACTTCAATTCTTCACTCGGCATCGCTGTCCTCCTTTGCTCTTGTATAGACTACTTTGACGGTTTCCGCTCCAGCTTTATATCCCCTGCCCCACTCCGCCGCGTCGTGTTCTTCGGGGAAATTGGCAAAAAGTACGATAAGCGCACCAATCATAAAACCGCCTATAAACCCAACGATCAAAGCGACCAAATCAAACGTCCACGTTACCATCGCTGTCCTCCTCTCCCGGCTCACCGAACATCTCTCGGCACAGCCTGTTGTATTCCGTTCCTATTGCATCAAAAGCCTTTTCCCATTCCGGGCCATGCTCCGCTTCATGCCCCGCCGCGACATGAGCCAGCTCATGCGCGAATATTTCCAGAGCGTCTTTCACAGGGAGACTTGTTACAATGGCAATCCATACGGTTCCGTCATCTTCAAAATCCGTGACTCCGTAGGTATCGCTTTCTACCTTCTCGCCGCTGATCCACGACACCCAAACGCAATGCGGATTTTTGCCCGGATATATTTTTTCAAAAGCTACTAACATCACCGCAAAAGGGTCATTCTCAAACGGGCTTTTCATTGCCCTCCTCCAACGGCGTGTCCCGCATCTGCTCCTCGGTCGGACGCGCAGTCCAACATCGCCATGTCTTGCCGTAATTATCCCACTGTCTCGTCCACGATTGACCGCTATCCTCATCCAGATCCGCCGTTTCAGAATAGCCTTGATTTTGTCCGATTGGACAGTAGATGAGGCATCGTCTTCCCTTCATGGGTGTAAATATTTCAGACCACACATAATCGACGCAATCACGCACCTCTTCCACCGTCATCACCCTCGGCTCCTGCTCTTTCAGAAGGGAAAGGGCGTCACTGCAATACGTGTTTATTGCATTGCACATTTTATCTGCTACATCTTTTGGATCTTTCTGTTTAGGAAAATTATTGATAATCCATGACAGCTCCTTCATCACTCTTTCCCTGTCAGACACCCCATTTCACCGCCTTTCTCTGTTCCTCGATCGGGCAGGAAGACCACGCCCGCCACGTTATGCCATACATTTCTTCAACGGCAATAACTATCGAGGATCGAATAATCGTATCAACCCATTCATCCGGGGCTTGCACTGCAAATTCTGCATTCCATCCGTTGTATTGCAAAAACAGCGCGGGTATTACATCTTCTTTGTCGTTATCTTCAAGCCAAACCAACGGATTTTTCTCAATTTCGGAGTATTCAAGCACCCTTGGTTCTTGCTGTTTCAGCAGGACAAGAGCGTCCCCGCACAAATGCTCCGAACACCTCGTTTCTGTATAGGGACACCCTTCGCAGTTGCTAAGTGACCCCAGCGCACAACACTCAAGCCCCCGGATCACCTTTTCCTGGTCAACCATCCTCACCGCCTCCTTACTTCCACGGAAATTCCTGCCAGAAATCCTCGCCCATGATCCCGCGCAGCGATTCCTTCATGAATACAGGCGTGTAAAGCGATTTACTCACATGGACGATGTTTTCGACCCACGCCTTTTCCGGGACAACTTTCCCGGCCCTGTTTCCGGTTTCCGCACCGATGATGACCCAATCCAGATATTTCAGATTATCCGGCTGTTCCAGATTTTCAAGCAGCGGTTCCACGGACGCGAAAATATTGACCCGCTTGTATTTCGCGACGGCTTCGAGAAGATAACTGACCCGCCCGATTTCATCTCCATTCGTTATGGACGCTCCGAACCAGATTTCCGAAATCCCGTTGAAGCAGGGCGCGGGCAGATCCTTGTACCGCTCCGGATTCTTCGTCAGAAACATGTATCTGTGCTGCGGGGCGGACTGTACCGCCCGGAACACGTCCTCAATCCATTCGTCCGGCACCCAATCCCCGAAAAGATCCGCCATCGAACAGACGAAGATCGTTTCCTTCTTCTTTTTCCTCCTCGGTTCATCCAGCTTGTACCGGAAAAACGTCGGTTCAAAGAGATACGGATAAGGATTTCCGTCAATGCGCGTTTCAAGGCAGTGCAGTTTTGCGTTGTAATGGGTCTCTCCATATCCGGACCGATCTTCTTGCATGGTCCCGAACCGAGTTGTCATTTTTCGCGCATAGCAGTACGGGCATCCATGCAGACACCCTACTACCGGATTCCATGTGCTGTCGCACCATTCGATCTTTGTCTTATTCATTTTTGTTTTTCCTCGCATAAGGCGTATTCTGCGCCGCCCACTGTTCGATATGCTCTATCATTTCATCGTCCTCCGGGAAAAACGGATCTCTCCCCATTCTCCCAAATACGTTCATCATAAACTGCCCGAACCTCAAATCTGGGCATTGCTCCCAGGCATCCGCCAGCCGGTTGCAGAACGCCCGGATTCGCTTCTTATCCCGCATTATGTCCCCCATCCTTTGATCGACTCTTTGTCCCATCTGACGTTCAGAATTTTCACCGCCTGTTCAACGTGCAGATCCTTCAAGCCGCCGTCGTTCTCGTAAAACTCCGTCTTGACAACGCGCCCTTCAAGCGGAGACCAGTCCGAATAGTCGAACCATTCATCATCGAGAATCACGAAACTCTCAATGTCCTCTCCTTTCCAGTTGTCACGACTCCAATCGTCAAGCCAGAGCATCACTTCATAGCCGCGCTTTTCCGGATCCACGTCATAATAGTCAATCATTCCGGCAATTCTCAGCCCATACCCGGCCAGCTTGCCATCAAGGTAGGTCCCGAGTTCATCGTGACAGACCCAACTGTTTTTCCATGAGGATATAAGCCAGATCTCCGCGCCTGTAAATGCCACAATCCGCGCCAGCCGCTTTACAAGCCGATCTTCGATTCCCACCAAACCACAGATCCGCTCCCGAGTGCCACAACAATTCAGCACCCCATCCACATCAAGTAAGATTACCTTCATCTTTCCTCCTCAAACACTCTGTTTTTTATTCAAATTTTTATTCAAATAATCACAATATTTTTCACAATCGGATAAGTTCATAAAGATTGCCCGAAAAACAGATACCTTTTCCAAATCATCAGGAAGTTCGGAATATACCGTGCCGCAATAATCATATCTGTCCCAATCCCCCTCCTCTTTTCGCGTAAAATACTGCGTTGAAACCTCACCCGAAGAACGCACATGAAAGCGGAATAATGATTCTTCGCTCGGTACATAAATCACTTTACGATTTGCGCAAGTACAATCTTCGGACATTTTTCTCCCCATAGGAGAAGTGAAATAAATTTTTCTGTTTTCGTCACATTTATCGCATTTTGGCCCAATCTCAGTTTTTGCCAATGGCCTATAAGCCGTAAAAACCAAACTTTCCAACAACTTATTGATTTTTTCGCTTTCAAGTTCTTTTCTTACGCGCTCTTTTTCTCTTTTCAGTTCACATATAGCCTCTTCGTGATACCTTTTTACATCCTCCCATTTTTCTTTTACATCTCTAAGTTCCGCATTTTCCTTTTCGAGACGTTCTATCTTTTCCTTGATTTCTTGTTTGACGTTCTCTCGAATAGAATCTTTGAACCCATCCATCAAAATGTCGAATTCAGACGGTTCGTAATAATCTTCCCACATTTTACTTTCTTTCCTCCATATTACCCACAAGCATTTTTAGCTTAATATTCTCATGCAAAACATCGGCAATGTCCCGATACCCATAAACCATTTTTCCGAAGTTGATATGATTTACTTTTCTCGCATCCCGTTTAAGCCGCATTTCATCAAGCTCCCCATAAATAAATCCATCATCTTCGCGAAAATACAACAGTTGATAAAACCGATACTGCTTTCCTTCGAGGCATTCTTCTAATGCGTTGCACAACCGAGTACCAGTTACCATTCCGATTCCGGAAATTCCGTCAACGCTAAGAATATCGCCGGGTACAAATTTGGGATTATAATAAAGATCATTCATTCTCCACAAACCTCCCGCAAGTCGATTACAAAATTTGCGAATTCGTTTCGCGTCGCGCATTTTCAATTCCCCTTTCTGATACTTGATGAACACTCGCATAACACCGGGCGGGAGGCGTGTTATCCAAAAGGGCAGATATGTTGTCAAACAAGATCCGCTTGCAATCTTTGAAATCCATCTTCCCCGATGGATCGCACGGGCATCCGGTACAGGATCCCTCGACGATAAGGCAATGTTCGAGCCATTTTAAGGCCGTTTCTTTATCCATCAGATTCTCCCTTCTGATCGACTTTGATCCCGATGGTTTTGTACATTTCTTCTTTGAATTCTTCCGCCGTATGGTCGATGATCTCCTTCAGACGATATTTGCGCGACGTCCCGAACCATTTGCGCTTGAATTTCTCCTTAGCTTTCAGCCATGTTTCCTCACAGGTATCGCCGGACTCGTACAAATCAAAATCATGCAGCAGACCGAAAACATCCCATACCAATTCGCTGATTTCTCTGTCTTCAAAAACATTTCTCGGCGAATCTGTATAACCGAAGATTTCATTTTGTAGGCTTGATTCTTGGTAATTCCATCTTCCGCCGCTCATCTTTCCCCTCACTTCCAATCGTTATCGTTTATTTTATTACAGTTTAATTAGTCCAAATATCTTCTCCTAAAATTTCAGACAAATCGGACAACAACTCCTCGTCACTCATCCGACAAAACTTCAAATAATCCGGTTCCGGACAGTCTTTGTTGGGAATATATTCTCCTGCATTTTCCGCAAATACCATCTCGGTTTCTACGTTAATTATTTTTGACATTACCGTCACCTAATTCCTTCCTTCGGTATTTTCATGAAAGTCATCCAATGTGTTTTTGCTTGTTTTCCGCTGCGGTTTCCGAAAAGAGGATATTCTCCAATCGCCTTCACAATATCTTTTACTAATATATCATATTCATTCCACTTGAAGATCAGCGTCCCATACGGCTTCAAGACTCTCATGCATTCGTGGAACCCGTCGTGTATAACTGACTGCCAGTTTTCTTCGAGTTTGCCATACTTTTTACACAGCCACGAGTTGTCTCCGACGTGAAGTAAATGCGGAGGATCAAACACTACGCAATAAAAGGTGTCGTCCTCAAAAGGAAGATTCGTAAAATCGGCCACAACATCAGGAATAATATTGAGTTTTCTTTCTTCAAGCCCATTCTCGCTTTTCCAAATCGATGTGTCATGTTCTTCTCGTTGATCAACATATAATGCCATCGGATTATTTTTGTCAAACCATATCATCCGCGATCCGCATGTCGCATCGAGAATCAGTTTTTCCATCCCGAACCTCACTTTGCATACGAGAAGTACACAGTATCGAGCTTATACGCCGGAGTCGCCCACCGCGGATCATGGAATCCGCCGAGCTGAAAGTACATCGCTTCCCATTTTGGCCCTTTGCAGAACCTCTCCGTGCAGAATTCCTTACACCACGCAAGTCCTTCCGCATCATAATTCGTTGTCCACACATCAGGATAAACAGAATAAACGTATTTTCCGAAGTCGTTGACTGCCGAAAGGCTTTCACCGAGCGTCCCGCCATATAGTCCGGAAGCCCAAAGATTGAGCATCGCATCGCATCCAGCTTCGCAGCATGTTTCGGATGACCCCCAAAATTCGAGATAAAATACCATTCCGAAAAGATCCATTTCCCACTTTTCGCATGTGTGACCATCCCATCCGTATAGCAGGGAATCATATTCCGGATGTGAGCCGCCGACATCTT
>Ga0247611_10005124_pt1 | contig 17633 bp, 17 predicted proteins | sample 177DNAGHGhighgp2_FD_192422 | JGI IMG/M metagenome (GOLD analysis project Ga0247611, IMG submission 192422) | Sheep rumen microbial communities from Palmerston North, Manawatu-Wanganui, New Zealand - 1770 DNA GHGhigh gp2 | ecosystem: Host-associated > Mammals > Digestive system > Stomach > Rumen... | reverse complement strand
ATATGGTGAGATAGCCCAGAACTTCTCTGCATCAGTGATTTCAAGAGTTGCTGTACCATCACCGTTCTTTGTAATCGTGTAAGAACTCTCTGGATTGTTGGTGAGCACCTTGGCATCCTTGTCGTCAATAGCAATAGTCTTCAAGCTACGTTTGTCTGCAACCTTGAAGAGGTTCTTATCGATATTCTCGCTCAACACCTTCTTACTGAGGACTTTTGTCTTGAGCAGACCTAAATCCTTGAGTTCATTTTTCGATGCTACAATATAGTAAACTCTGTTCATTTCTCTATCCTGCTGGTAGTTCTGCTCTTTCAGATACTCTGATTCCTTGGACAATTCATTGAGACCATAGCGGAGTTCATCTATCTTGGCATCCTTATTCTGAACTGCCAACTCAAGAGATTCAACTTGCTTTGTTTTTTCTGCAAGCTGTGCACTGATGAAGTCAACCATCTTCTGCAGATTCTGTATGGTCTTCTTAGAAGAAGCAGAGATGTTGTCTTTTTCAGCAGTCAGAGCATTTATCTGGCTCTGCTTACGAGCAAGCAGGTCCTTCAGACTACGGAGTTGTATCAGCATTTTCTCCTTGTCCGTTGTGCCCTCCTTGGCATTGAATATTAAGTTCTCCTGTATCTGGATGGAATCGATGCAAGAAGAAACTTCATTAATGAGTGAGGACATCCTGTCAATTTCCTCCTCCTGTAACACCTCTACTGATGTGCTGTCTGCAGCAGAGTCACCAGCTTGAGTTTGTTTGTTACATGACACAAAGCATGTCGCAACAAACATAAAAGCAAAAATAAAAATCTTTTTCATGGTTTTAAGGTTTATGGTATTTCCTTATATTAATATATGTGTAGAATGATATAATCAATTATTCTTCAACGGGGAAGCCTTCTTCGTCTTCTTCCTTCACCTCAGCCTCGGCGGCATAAGATGAGTAGAAGGTGTCATCTGAAGAATCATCATCGCGATCTATGTCGCGGTCTTCATCAAGGTCCTCGTCCTCCTTCTGGATGATGTTACCATCCTCGTCGTACTGAACATCAACGTTGCAGCGCAGCTTCATCACTGGCTCCTTTTTCTTGGCAAAGATGGCCTCTGTCCATGTGCCTTTCTCTACCTCAAGTACCTCAAAGCCCTGTGCAACCTTGCGTTCCAGAGTTCCACCCGGAGCGTGCATACGGCTTGTGGGAAGCTGTGTGGTGCTGATATCAAAAGCTGACTCAATGATGTCCTTAATGCTGAGTGGTATGCTGTCCCATCCACCTCCAAAGTTACGGTCGATGAGTTCCAGCAGTGTAGCAGCGGTTATGTGCTTTACATTCTCATAGCTGAGGTCTGTAATGCGCTGTATGTGCTTGCGGCGTATTGCCACCCAACCTTTTTTGCTATTGGCACGTGCAAAAGTAACCCAATCTCCCTTCTCGTATTTCACACGCTCGCGCTCATCCTCTGGCTTATAGTGAACCACCTCGAAGCACAGACGCACAATGTTCAGAAGTTTCTCCTCCGATGACGAGAAGCCTTCCTCCTGGCGTTCCTGGTCCCAGAGGGCTGCAATCTGTGTTTCGTTAAGGTTCCAAACGTTATTGCTGTTAAGGTCCAAAATAGACTCTAACATTATCTCGGTTTCCTTCTTTTCTTTACCCATTATTCCTTTTTATATATGTACCATGGGGCAAATATACAACAATTAATTAAAAGTGGAAAAGGAAAAGTGAAAAAATATTCTTACCTTTGTGCAAAATAATCATTATGAGAACATTTCCTTGTGCGAAAATTAACTTAGGACTGTATGTTGTTGAACGCAGACCTGACGGTTATCATAATCTGGAAACCATCTTCTACCCTATCCCACTCTGCGACGAGTTGGAAGTCACTCCCTCCGATAGTGATTGCCTGACGGTAGAAGGGCTGAGTGTTGATGGCGACTGGCACGACAACCTAGTTTGGCGCGTAGTAAAACAGTTGCGAGAACTTGGACATTCCGTTCCTCCCGTATCAATCCGTTTGCGCAAGATTACTCCTATGGGAGCTGGCCTTGGTGGTGGTAGCAGCGATGCAGCTCATACCATGACTATGCTCAACCAAATGTTCCAGTTGGGACTTTCTGAGGACGAAATGGAACGTATGCTTGCCAAGCTTGGTGCTGACTGTCCGTTCTTTGTGCGTTGCAAGCCAGTCTTTGCCACAGGTATTGGCGATAAGTTCCAACCAGCTTCCATTGACCTCTCAGGACTGCACCTGCTATTAGTGAAACCTTCTGACCATGTTTCTACTCGCGAGGCTTATTCACTTGTCCGCCCCCAGCAGCCTAAGCACTCACTCCTTGAAAGCATACAGCGCCCTATCAGCGAGTGGCAACAACTTATTGCAAATGATTTTGAGCAGAGCGTTTTTCCCAACCATCCAACCATTGCCGATATCAAGCAAAGACTCATTGACAATGGTGCTCTTTATGCAGCAATGAGTGGAAGCGGAAGTGCAGTGTTTGGTCTTTTCGCTCAGGCTCCAACGCCAGAGTTCATAGCCTCCTTTGAGCCTCACTTCACCTTCACATCTTCCCTTTAGCATCTATCTTTTAGACTTTATGCTAAATTTATAATCAGCAAATTACCAGTCTATTACGCCAAAGCCATTAAACTTATAGACAAATACAATAAGACCCGACTCCATAAAGGAATCGGGCCTTATTTATTTAGTCTTATTTGCTTGCCATTACTCAGCAGCAGCCTCCTCAGCAGGAGCCTCTTCTACAGCGGGAGCCTCCTCAACGGCAGGAGTTTCCTCAACAACGGGAGCACCTTCAGCGATTACCTTAAAGGGAACCTCAGCGCTAACCTCCTTGTGAAGCTTAACAACTGCAACGAAGTCACCAACGGTCTTAACGTCCTTAACGACAATCTTCTTGCGGTCAATGTCGAAACCAAGCTTCTGGAGCTCGTCGGCAATCTGCAGAGAATTTACAGAACCGTAGATAACACCTGTTGCGCTAACCTTTGTAGCAATGGTCAGGGCAACACCTGCCAGTTTATCAGCAACAGCCTGAGCGTCAGCCTTAATCTTGGCAAGCTTAACAGCCTGCTGGCGCAGGTTCTCAGCAAGTACCTTCTTGGCGCTTTCGCTAGCGATGACAGCCTTACCTGTGGGGATAAGATAGTTACGTCCGTAACCAGACTTCACATTCACGATGTCGTTCTTGTAGCCTAAGCCCAGAACATCTTCTTTCAGAATAATTTCCATAATCTTACCTCCTTATTAATTACTTCATCATATCAGTTACGAAGGGCAGCAAAGCCAAGTGACGGGCACGCTTAACGGCCTGAGCAACACGGCGCTGGAACTTCAGAGAAGTACCTGTGATGCGACGGGGAAGAATCTTACCCTGCTCGTTGAGGAACTTCTTCAGGAATTCAGGATCCTTGTAGTCGATATACTTAATACCGCTCTTTTTGAAACGGCAATACTTCTTACGCTTTGTGTCAATAGCGGGAGCGTTGAGATAACGGATTTCAGATTGCTGTGTCATGATTAAGCCTCCTCCTTGTTAGATTGTTTGTTACGACGCTTTTCAGCATACTCAGCGGCATACTTCTCATTCTTGATAGTCAGGAAGCGGATGACGCGCTCGTCGCGACGGAAGTTAACTTCCAGCTTCTTGATGAGTTCGGGCTGTGCCTTGAACTCGAACATTACATAGAAACCCGTAGACTTCTTCTGGATAGGATAAGCCAACTTCTTCAGGCCCCACAGCTCTTCGTTGAGCATCTCTGCACCATTATCGGTGAGCAGGCCCTTGAACTTGTTTACCGTTTCCTTCATCTGATCATCAGACAAAACGGGAGTTAAAATGAAAACGGTTTCGTACTGGTTCATAATACGTTTTTAATTAATTAATAGATGTATATTTTGCTAAAAGCGGTTGCAAAGATAGTGTTTTTCGCCGAAATGACCAAACAAATTCCTACATAAGTGATAATTATCGCGGAAAAGTTTCGCAGAATGGAAATTTTTATTTTACTTTGCAATGATAATGTGTAGTAAATAACAAAAATATCATAAAACTATGAAAAAGTATTTAGGCATACTGCTTATCGTTCTAGGAGCCTTGGTGCTTCTGGTGAGCTATTTCTTTGAGTTGGTTGACTACAACCCAGTACAGTTCTTTGGTCTGGCTCTCATCATTGCCGGCCTCATTGCTCACATCTTCATCACTAAGAAGACGAAGTAGTCAGCAACCCAAACTAATCACACAAGAAGAGGATACGTGAAAAAGGCGCATCCTCTTCTTTTATATGGTCTTATGGTTTTTCCCACCTATGGGAAGAGGTTTTCCCAAATATGGGAAACGCTTTTCCCACGTATGGGAAAAACTCCCACACCTAAGTTCCTGGCTTTACTCCAAGTATTCCTTGACCTCGATGCCAGAGGGAACTATGAGCTTGTAGCCCTTGCCGTGAACATTGTTGATTTCAATGGTTGGGTCGGCCTTCAGGTGCTTGCGAAGCTTAGTGATATAGACATCCATTGAACGGGCGTTGAAGTAGTTGTCGTCAATCCATATCCTCTTCAGAGCCAGTTCGCGCAGCAGTACATCATTGGCGTGCGAGCACAGAAGTCCCAACAACTCACTTTCCTTGGTGGTGAGTTTGGTCTGCTGACTGCCAATGGATAGAATCTGGCGCTGGGTGTCAAAAAGGAACTTTCCGAGCTTATAGAGAGCAACCACCGGTTCCCGAGTCTTTACACGACGCAATATGGCTTCCATACGATACACCAGTTCATCCATTGAGAAGGGTTTGGTGATGTAGTCGTCGGCACCTATCTTGAATCCCTCGAAGATATCCTCCTTCAGGTTCTTTGCCGTAAGGAAAATGATGGGTACTTCGGCATCAATGTCACGGATTTCCTGTGCCAAAGTGAAACCGTCCTTCTTGGGCATCATCACGTCAAGCACACACATATCAAAGAAGCCCTCCTGGAATGCCTCATATCCGGCCTGACCGTCAAGACAAAGCACGGTTTCATAATCCTTGGCATCAAGGTAGTCGCGAAGCAGCATACCCAGGCTCTCATCGTCCTCACAAAGCAGAATGCGTTTTTTCAAGTCCATAATGTTTATGATTTTAGTATTGGTAATATTATAGTAAATGTAGTCCCCTGCCCTGGTTCGCTCTCAACACGGACTGTGCCCTTATGCTGGCGAACCATATTCTTCACATAGGCAAGGCCGAGACCGAAACCTTTTACATTGTGCTGGTTACCGGTATGTACACGATAGAACTTCACGAATATGCGCTTCAAGTCCTCACGCTTAATGCCGATGCCGTTGTCCTGAATTGAGAAGCAGTACTTGTCCGACTGATTCCAACTGCGCAATACAAGATGGAGGGGAACATCATCGCGACGGTACTTCACAGCATTGTCCATCAGAGTGCTGATGACGTTGGTGAAATGCATCTCGTCGAAATATATGTTGGGATTCTCTGCCTCAAACATTGCCTCTATATCACCTCCCATGCGTTCCACTTTCAAGGCAAACGATGTACCGATGATATTCTCAATAAGCTCGTCAGCATTCATTTCAACAGGTTTCAGGGCAATGTTGTCGTGGTCATAGAGCGACATCTGCAGCACCTTCTCCACCTGATAGCGCAGGCGCTTAGTCTCTGTGTCTATCACCTTTCCGAGATTCTCGTACATAGCAGGTGTCTTCTTCAGACTGTTATCGCCAAGCATCTGTGCAGCGAGAGAAAGACTGGCTATGGGTGTCTTGAACTCATGCGTCATATTGTTGACAAAGTCATTCTTCATTTCATTAATCCTGCGCTGACGTGCAAAAAGATAGATGGTAAACATGAAGGTGACGAAGAGCAGCAATGTGAATATCATAGCCGGAGCCATCAAACGGGCTACACCACGCACATACCTGTTGCGGCCTGGGAAGTGTACACGCACAATACCCATATTATTAGCAGGGTCGTTACGGAAGAGCACCTGAGTATAGCAGTATTCCTCACCACGACTGTCATAATCTGTGCAACGATATACCTCACGTCCGTCGCTTGTTGTGATAACAAAATGGAACGGCAGCGTCACTCCGTTCTGCTCCAAAGCCTGACGCATACAGGCATCAAGGAACTTAGGATTAACACGTTCCTCAAACGAGTTCTCGCTTGCACTATAGAGAACACTGTATATGACCTCATCGAGTATTCCCTTCTGATAGAGGTAGGCATTGCGGACTGCCATGCGAAACTGCTGTGTTGTAATGCCCACCGAGGGACGCTGATGAAGTCCCAATGACAAGCGTGGCATAGTGCTGATGGTATCGAACCGTTGCACTCCCATCAAAATAGGATTGCCAAGAATGTGTGTTGAATGGGGAGAGCTTATGGTATCGTCAATTTCTGCCAAAGCCTCAACATAGTTGGAAACGATGCCCTCAAGATAATTAAACGTCTCGTTGCGTTCCAAGTCATGTGAAGCCTGGTCAAGACTGCGTTTTACGCTCTCATCAAACTGGTCGGTACGCATCTTCACCATAAGTCCAGTGTACTGACTCTGCAATATCAGCAGAACCACAAAACTGACACCGATGCCTATGCTTATTATCCAGACGATGGAACGTTTCATCCTACCTTTTAACAAATGGTACTGCGAAGTTAATGAAAAATGTTAAAACAAAGAAAGGGAGCATGAAAATCACGCTCCCTTTTTAACATTCTTAACGTTTAGCCCCCTATTTATGCACTTTTTAGCATTTGGGGAACGTCATTATTCAGCCTGTTCAGCCTCGTGTTCCTTGATAAGTTTCTGCTGAACATCGGCAGGAACAAGTTCATAACTTGCAAAGCTCATGATGAAGCTTGCACGACCACCTGTAAGACTGCTCAATGCTGTGCTGTAAGAGCTCATCTCCTTCAACGGAGCCTTAGCGGTCAGCTTCTCGTAACCAGCCTCACTGGTCATACCCATAATCATGGCACGACGGCCTTGCAGGTCGCTCATCACGTCACCCAGCTTGTCACTTGGTACGAATACCTCAACATCGTAGATGGGCTCCAGAATCTTTGGACCAGCCTCACGAAATGCCTGAGCAAATGCCTGACGACCAGCCAGCATGAACGACAATTCATTGGAGTCAACTGGATGCATCTTACCATCGTAAACAATAACGCGTACGTCGCGGGCATAGCAACCTGTCAACGGTCCCTGTTCCATGCGCTGCATTACACCCTTCAGGATAGCGGGCATGAAGCGAGCATCAATGGCACCACCAACAACGGAGTTGATGAATACGAGCTTACCACCCCATTCAAGATCAATGGTTTCCTCGCTCTTGGTATTGATGCGGAATTCCTGACCTCCGAACTTATATACCTCAGGAGCGGGCATACCGTCATAGTAAGGCTCCACAATGAGGTGAACCTCACCAAACTGACCTGCACCACCCGACTGCTTCTTGTGACGATAGTCAGCACGTGCGGCTTTGGTGATAGTCTCGCGATAAGGAATCTTTGGCTCGTCAAATACAATCTGAATCTTCTCGTTGTTCTCCATACGCCACTTTAGAGTGCGCAGGTGGAACTCACCCTGACCGTGAACCAGAATCTGCTTCAGCTCCTTAGACTGCTCGATTATCCATGTGGGATCCTCTTCGCGCATCTTCTGCAGAGCATTCATCATCTTTTCGGTTTCACTCTCATTGACGGCACGGATGGCACGTGAATACTTTGAGTTAGGATATTTGATGAAGTTGAAGCGGTTCTCTGAGTTCTTGTCATTCAGAGTGTTACCAGTCTTCACATCCTTTAGCTTAACGGTACAGCCGATATCGCCAGCAACCAGTTCCTCAACCTTGATACGGTTCTGACCAGCGCAGCAGAAGAGCTGAGCCATACGCTCCTTAGAACCACGATCAGCATTAGTCAGGTCATCGCCCTCGCGAACCTTACCGCTCATAACCTTGAAGTACTGAACCTCACCGATGTGGGGCTCCATAGAGGTCTTGAAGAAGAACAAACTGGTAGGACCATTTGGATCGGGAGCAACCTCTGCACCACGGGTGTTGAATACCTTGGGCATCTCGTCAACGAAAGGAACAACATTACCCAGGAACTCCATCAGACGGCGAACACCCATATCCTTACCTGCACATACGCAGAATACTGGGAACATACCGCGCATAGCCAAACCCTTGCGGATACCTTCGCGCATCTCGTCCTCGGTCAGAGTCTCACTCTCAAAGAACTTCTCCATCAAGCCCTCGTCGTTCTCGGCAGCAGCCTCAACGAGTGCTTTGTGCATCTCGGTAGCCTTCTCCAACTGGTCGGCAGGAATCTCCTCAATAGTGGGAGCACCACCTTCAGGACCCCATGAATACTTCTTCATCAGCAATACATCGATGAGGGAGTTGAAGTTGGGACCTGTCTGCAGAGGATACTGAATGGGCACTACCTTAGAACCGTAGATCTCTGTCAACTGCTCAACAATACGGTCGTAGTCACAATTCTCATCGTCCAACTGGTTTACGAGGAAGATGACGGGCTTGCCCAGCTTTTCGGTATAGCGGAAGTGGTTCTGTGTGCCCACCTCAACACCATTGGCACCCTTCAGCAACAGGATAGCTGTGTCTGTTACATTCAAAGCTGTGATGGCACCACCGACGAAGTCATCCGAACCCGGACAGTCAATGATGTTCAGCTTCTTGCCATTCCACTCTGTATGGAAAACTGTGCTGAATACCGAATAGCCATACTCCTGCTCTACAGGGAAGTAGTCACTTACGGTATTCTTCTGTGTGATGCGTCCACGACGCTTGATGATGCCTGCTTCGTAAAGCAGGCTTTCTGTCAGGGTTGTTTTACCTGCACCATCATTGCCAAGCAAGGCAATGTTCTTAATCTCATGGGTCTGATAAACTTTCATAGTGTTAGTATTATTAAGATTATTTTATGCCATTTTCGTCGCTTTTTGCGCGATTCGGTTTGCAATTTAGCGAAAACCTACGACCTGACCAAATGTTTAATGTCATTTTTTCTTTGTAACCTTTGCATGTATATAAAATTTCACTACCTTTGTGCCATATACCTATTATATAATACGCGCGTGAAGACCACTTTCCCATTTATTATCATACTCTTAACCATGCTTACGGCGTGTTGTAAAACAAAGACTGAATACAACAGTCTGTTGCCTGACTCTGTGACGCTGCAAGAGGGAGATGTGGTGATGCGACGCTGCACCAGTTTGAGCAGCAGAATGGTAACCTGGACCGATACGGATGGAGCATTCTCACACACAGGTATTGTTGTAGATTCTGCAGGCATTCCCATGATAGTTCATGCAGTTCCCGATGAGCCAGATTATGCAGGAGACCCAGACCGTGTGAAGATGGACACGCCGGCACGATTCTTCTCCTCTGCACACGCCATAGCCGCAGCAGTCCTGCGCCACCCGGATGCAGAAGTGGCAGCCAGTGCCGCACGCTGTGCCGCCGAGAAATATCGTCAGCATGTTCTCTTTGACCACCATTTTGATGATGCTGATACTACTGAACTCTACTGCACCGAGCTGATAGTGCACGCCTATCGTCACGCAGGCGTTGAACTGGTGGACAGCCAGCGTCATGTAGTGGACTTACCTGGTATCTACTATCGTTGCATACTACCTTCACAACTGGAACATTCAACACAACTACAAACAATATTTATGTTTCACTCTTAAATCATTACAACTATGAGAAAACTGATTTTTTCAACATTCGTGGTTCTCGCAGCCATCTTCATGGCAGCATGTAGCAGCAACAGTCCCAAGGCAGCAGCAGAAGCCTATTCAAAGGCAATCATAAAGGGCGACTACAAGACAGCTCTTGAGTATGTATATATGAAGGGCGAGCCCGAAGAGGTACAGAAAAAGAAGGAATTCTACCTGCAGATGGTGGAAAACAAAGTCAAAGACGGACTGCCCGAGGACAAGCAAATGACAAAGTTCGAGGTCATAAGCGAGGAGTTTGATGAGGACGAGACTCACGCTACTGTTGTTGCCAATGTCACCTATGCTAATGGCAATACGAAGGAGGAACGCTCCAAGATGATTAAGACCGAGGACGGCAAGTGGATGGTTGACGGCGAGAAATAACCTCGACCGGTGACAGGAATTTACATTCATATTCCTTTCTGTAGAAGTCGCTGTATTTACTGCGACTTCTACTCTACTACCCTGTCCTCAACGTGGCAACTGCCCTACGTCGAAGCACTGGAAAAAGAACTACAGCTAAGGATTAAGGATGCAAACGACAAACCCTTAACCTCTATATATATTGGCGGCGGAACGCCTTCTCAACTAACTGGTGAAGCACTCCGTCGCCTCTTCAGTTCTGTTTGCAAGCAAGTGACGCTGGCACCAGATGCAGAAATAACCATCGAGGCAAATCCCGATGATGTCAACCAGGACTGGATTGCTCTGCTGAAAGAAACACCCGTCAACCGTATCAGTATGGGCGTACAGAGTTTCAACGACGGAACACTGCAACTACTCAGGCGGCGACACTCTGCCAAACAGGCCATTGAGGCTGTGCGACTTCTACAAAAGGCTGGTTACTCAAACCTCAGTCTCGACCTCATCTATGGTTTGCCCGGACAGACTCATGAACAGTTCACAAATGATGTCCGAACGGCTTTATCGCTTGGCATAACACACCTGTCAGCCTATGCCTTACAGTTTGAGATGGGCACACCACTCTACTCTATGCTGGAGCGTGGAGAGATAAATGAAGCCGACGAAGAACTTAGTCTGGCTTGCTACAACTCTCTCATAGACATAACTGCCGAAGCCGGAATGGAACACTATGAGATATCTAACTTTGCAATGCCCGGACACCGCTCGCGCCACAATTCTTCATACTGGACCAACCAACCCTACATAGGTCTTGGAGCTGGGGCTCACAGTTATAACCCCAAGTCCTGTGTTCGCAGTTCCAACTGCGAAGATATAAAGCAGTATATAGATAGCATTTCTCGCGGCGAATTACCTTCAACAGAAGAGCACCTGAATGAGGAGGAACGCTACAACGAGCTAATAATGCTATCATTACGCACTGTTGAAGGCTTGTCCTTATCAAGACTACTTGGCGAGTATGGACAAGAAAGACTTGACTACTGCCTTCGCATGGCTCAACCACACATCAATAACGGGAACTTAAGAAAAACGGCGGACGAAGCTCTCTGCCTCACCCGCCGCGGTTTGTTTGTCAGCGACAGCATCATCCGTGACCTTATGCTTTAATACCGCTTTTTTAATCGCGCATTTGTTGGTAACTTATTTCATAGAAATAGGGAGTAACTGTATTTGTAGCTGTTTGAGTACCCTGACTATGAGGAATAAGAACACGCACCAAGGCTATTCCGTCCTCACTTGTCTGACGTCCTACCTTGATATATGACATCGGTACAATCCATCCCGAAGGCACAGACTTACTGCCGTTGCCATAAAGCATATACATAGCTCCACCGCCATTTGCTATTTCGTCGTCAATATTGAAACTGGCTGTAATAGTACCGGAGTTCATGCTAACATCCATTATTTCGGGATTTGTCATCCAGAAATACGTTTTATCGGTGCTCTGCAGGCTGTCGCCCATAAGACTGTATTCCCAATAGCGACTGATGATGCGCTTATTGTCGCCGCTCTTCAACTTCTCGCCAACACCCTGACGCACAATCTGCATATAGATGCCCGTCTTCTTGAACATCACATATTCGTTCTTCGCCGTATCCGTCATCTCTCCCTGAGCCTCAAACTGCTCCTCAGAGATTACATTTATACGCGAAGTGCTCAATAGAACATTGCCCTCAGAGTCCTTCAAAATCAATGGATCACGAGCCAGGAAAGCCTCCACTGCCTTACGTTCCTTCTTTTTCTGGTCTGCATAAGTCTCATCATCCTTACAGCTCACGCACACCACACAAAGCAAGCAGAGAGCACATAGATATTTCATTGTCTTTATCATAATTCAAAACCTTATAACCTTAAAACCGTATAACCTCATAACCGCAAAACCTCACGATAAGCCAACACTGCGCTATGAACAACCTGAACAGCCTCCTCCATTGTCATTTTCAGCGAGCCGCCTGCTGCATTCTTATGACCACCGCCGTTGAAGAAACGGGAACACATCTCGTTGCAGGGGAAATCATCAACACTGCGGGTTGAAACTCGTATCAGTCCCTCCTGTTCCGTATCTTCACGCAGGAATATGCTCAACTTCATGCCCGACATCTCCAAAGGTATGTTCACAAAGCCCTCTGTTGAACCATTCTTTGTATTGAAGCGCATTCGCTCTTTATTGGTCATTGTTATTAGGGTCGTGTGCAGTTCATGCATTACCTCCATCTTCTCGTATAGCAGATATCCCATTAGGCGGAAACGTCCTTCGGTGTGGGAGAAGAATACATTACGATATATCTTATCCTTGTCAATCCCCGTAGTCAACAGTATGCTGACAGCCAGGAACACTTCTGGACGGTTAGATGCGTATGCAAAATTACCAGTATCTGTCATGATGCCTGTATAAAGGGCACGGGCCTCGTCGGCAGTCAGTCCTTCCGTCCATCCCATGTCGAGCATCACTCGCAGCAACACCTCACAGGTGCTACACATCTCCGGATGTGAGATAGTCAACTGACAGCAGTCTTCTGGATTCAAATGATGGTCTATCATTATTCGTGGAGCGCTGCAAACTGCGAGTTTGTCTGCCAGAAGTTGACCGGCACGACTGAGTCCGTTGAAATCGAGCATCAACACGAGGTCGGCATTTGCAAAAGCATTATCCACTCGCCTATGCTGCCTGTCGCCCAGAAGAATATCGCTGTTCACTGGCAACCACGACAGGAAATCGGGGTAATTATTAGGAACTATAGGTGTGGCTGTCTTGCCTAAGCGACGCATCAACAATGTTGCGGCTGTCATGCTGCCGATAGCATCACCATCAGGATTCTGGTGACATAGTATCACGACGTTCTTTGCCTCCGCTACAAGCTGTAGCAGCGTCTGTCTATCGGCATCGGATAATATGCTGGGAAGAAATGTCATTTAATATATTGTTTCTTACCACCCACGATATACAAGCCTGGACGAGTGACGACATTCAAGCGGCGACCGGCAAGGTCATAAATATCCTTTTGACCTTTATCTTTAGCCTTTAACCCTTCTATGCCATCTACAATAGGTTCTTCATTGACCGAACGACGATACAGGGCAATGGGCTGCTGGGACGACTTGTAATATCTGAAGCGTTTGCCACTTTCATTGTAACGAAGATAGGTATTATACTCAGACTTTATGTTAACGCCATCGTCGGTAAGCGTGATGTAGTTTACAATAGGACTGTCTTCGCCTGATGTCGTTATCTTGTTGTCTGCAGTCAACGTACCCATGAATCGTCCGCTTTTACCCAGGAATACATAGCCTTGTCCGTAAGAAGTCACCTCAAGCTCTGCCTTCTCCGTTTCTTCGTTGACTGCAATTGTGTCGTTCTCTATCGTTACGGAGATAAAGTTATTGGCCATATCGATTTCTATAAGCGTACCATTTAAGGCAACACTATTCTTCTCGTTGACAATTAAATATGTACCAGACCAATCTTCTGGTGTCGTTTTAACACGCGCATAGTAACTGCCGTCAGCATGTGTGGGGATAATGGAATCAACAGGAGGATTGACTGGAGGATTGTCAGGGTTATCTGGATTGTCTGGAATATCACCAGTAAATGGGTCGACATATTCATCTACATTCAAGGGCACCTCTGTGTATAGCCCCCAAACATATTGTTCCAGACCTGGAAAATCAACATAGGGATTGCGGTTGCCCTGAACCTCCATCACGGCATTGTTGCGTGCTGTCTCCACACTATCTACAGGGTCATTCTTGGCCCAACGTATGAACATATCAAGCGTCCACTTTTCCAGTCCTGGATAGGTGGATGTGCTGAACACACTGTGCCCCCATCCTTTGGCTTTCTCCTCGTAACAAGTGACTACATAAAAGTAAATACGCGCAATATCGCCTTTAATATCATCACCTGGCTCGAACACTGTACCAGAATAACCTTGTGTCTTACATGAACCAAGCTTACAATATCCTCCATTCGAAGTATAAGTGGCAGAACCCACTTCACCAAACGGGTAGTTGGAACGACGATTATTTACATATCCATCAGTGGGAAGAACATGCACAATATCGCTCTTCATAGCATTTATATCAAACCACGATTGAGGAACAGAATGCTCACGATTATAACAGTCGCCTTCTTTATTATATGAACCAGCCTTATCAGTTACATGACGGTAGTTGGTAGTCTTGGAATACCAATCACGTACATATCCGTCAGGACGTGTGTCTGTCTTCTTATAGCCTTCGTACAAGCCATCATAGCTCGTCACACTAGGGTTCTTGATGATGCTATATAAAGCTGTCTTCAGGGATGCTGCCGACTTTCCATTGGCATTACGGTAATAGGTCGCACGATCATAAGCATGTAACGATACCGCCAGCAGTAACAGCAGACAGGACACAGTGAATTTCAGTTTACTTATCATTGCTTTGTGTTTTAGGTATTAACGAAGGAAATAGTCAACGGCAAAGTATGTGATGAGGGCTGCTATCCATCCCAACAGAACCTTGCCGGAGATGTGACGGAAGTACCACCACATACTGGAATCCTCGCTCTTCATCAGGGCATAGCCTGCAGTACTGCCGATTGGCAACAGACAACCGCCGATTCCGGCTGAAAGGATTACCAAATGCCAATATTGTCCGTTCTGAATGAAGAACTGCTGATAAGAAGTTGTGGCCTGAGCATCGGGCAACACATCGTAGATGCTGACAGCAGATAGCACCAGACATACATTATCCAATACTGCCGACAGAGCACCAAGGAAGATGCTGATGACGTAGATATCGTGTACATAATGGTCGAGCCAGCGTCCAACGCTCTGCATAGCCCCAATCTCCACCAACGCGCTAACAGAAAGTGCCACACCGATGAAGAACATTATTACCTGCAGCACCTCATACTGTAATCGGCGGTCACTGCCCGGCAACAAGGTGGGTTGTTCTGTACGCAAACTGCTACGGTTGAACACCTCGTTCAACACCCAAATCACACCAAGCACACAAAGGGAGCCGAGGAATGGGGGCAACATTGTCAGTCGGTGGAATGTGGGAACAAACCACAATCCGCCTATTCCCAATATCAGCATCACCATACGCTGCCACAAAGGCATTGACGAGTCGTCGCCACGATACACAATATGCGGACGGTTGAGGTCCAATGTCTCTGGCAGTTCAAAACTGATTAAAAGGGTTGGCATCAGCATTCCCACCAATGCAGCAGGCAACATTGCGTATGCAAAGGCCGTTGGAGTGACTGCTCCACGCGTCCATATCATCAGCGTAGTAACGTCGCCTATCACCGTAAAGCAACCTCCACAGCAGGCTGCCAGCACTATTGCCGACCCTACGTAAAGTCTTTGTCTTCGGTTTGTAAGCAGGCGACGCATGATTATCAGCATCAGCACCACCGTCGTGAGATTATCAAAATTGGCACTCAGTATAAACGTGATGAACACCATTCCCCATAGAAAACGGCGCATGGAACGTGTGCGCAGAAAGTTCTGGATGAAATCGAAACATCCGTTGTTGCTCAACACCTCCACTATTGCCATAGTGCTCAACAAGTACAGAACTACGGAGCAGAAGTAGGCTGAATGCTGTGGGAACACGCTGTCCGCAATCACAGCCTTGTCGTTTCCTACATATATTATATATAATATCCATCCCACCACGCCAGCAAACATCGCCGTTGTAGCCTTGTTGATATGAGTCAGATGTTCGGTGGCTATCAGGAAGTAAGCCAGCAACATCAGCGCAATAATAGCAATAGTCATGTGCCTAATTATGATTAATCGGCTCCAAAGATAGCAAAAAATCGGCAAACGTGTTACCTTGTTTACCGATTTTATGCATTTTTAATGTGATATTCAGTCTCTTTGTCACAAACGGCTAATTTTGTCCGGCTTTCATAAGGCTACGCCAACGACGATAGCCGAGGATGGCTATGACAACATAGAGAGCATAGAGCGAGGCCTTAAAAGGTATATCTTTATAGAAATACAGCACTGAAGTTACTACATCAACAACTATCCATATAAGCCACTGTTCCAAGTACTTACGAGCCAACGCCCATATTCCCACGAAGGACAAAGCGGTAGTGAACGAGTCGGCAACAGGAACCCGCGAGTCGGTACAGGTCACCAAGAACAGATACAGCGCTCCCCAAATGGCAAGGGTGATTCCCGTCCATAGCACCGCTAATCGCACTGGAAAGTGAGTTATTACAGCTCCCCCTAAAGGGGGTTGGGGGGTCTTCTCTAAAGGGGGCTGGGGGGTCTGCCAGTTCCACCAACCATAGATAGTCATTGCCAGATAGTAGAACTCCATTCCGCAGTCGGCATAGAGTCCCTTCTGATAATAGAGCACTATGCCAAGACTCTGCATCGCAAAGCCTACAGCCCACAGCCAGATGCTGGCCCTGTACTCCAACAGTATGTACGCCAGACCCAACACGGTGGTCAGCAGGTCGAGCCAATGAGCAAGCAGGAACGCTCCCATATTCCTTATTAAAAGTTTATAGAAACGTATCCAAGTACATTGAAAAGAGCAGATGGAGCGAAGCCCACAGCCTCAGAGTCGCGCAAGCCCCATGTATTCACGGCATAAACAGAGCCGTCGGCATTCTGTCGGAACTGCGGAGCTGCCCATCCGTTGTTGTCGTACTTTGAGTTGAAGATGTTGTAGAGGGCAACACCTGCCGTGATGTCCTTCAGCCATTTTGCCTTTGGAATCGAGAAGGTGTAGCTGAGGTCAACGTCTGTCGTGAAGAATGCTCCCAGCATCAACGTCTCACTGGTCTTTGTGGCATCTGTCTGTGTCCACGAGTTCCAGCATGTCATCTTCTTCACGCCGTAGTTGGTGAGATACTGTTCGCCCACGTATTTGCTTGTAATTTCGGCACGCATTCCCTTGTATTTAAACGTAAAGCGGTTGTTGAAGATAAAACCTGGTGAGAAGGAAAGCGGCGTCTCGCCTATGTTCACCTTAGTGGTGTAGTCGTCGAGCGTCACTATCATATCCTTGGCACGGTTGCGGCTCAACGTAGCGTTGGCATCCCAACTGAACCATTCTACGGGTTGCCAGCCAGCCTCAATTTCCATTCCCATTCTGTAGCTTTTGAGGATGTTCTTTGTAATGGCAACTCCCTCGTCGTCGAGTTCGCCCGTCAGCACGAACTGGTCTTTGTAGTGCATGTGATAGAGGTTGATGCCGGCACTGAAGCGCTTGTGTTGGAACTTGTAGCCCACCTCCACGTCGCCCAGTCGCTCAGCTCGCACATCCTCGCCGAAATGCTCTTGGTAGTGGTCGCGCGTTGGCTCGCGATGGGCAATGCCGTACGAAGCATAAAGACGGTGGTGGCGCAGGAACTCATAGTTCACACCGACCTTCGGATTCAGGAAGTGGAAATTCTTGTCAATGTCGATATTCAGTTGTTTGTTGTTATTGTCATAATA
>Ga0247611_10005122_pt1 | contig 17638 bp, 16 predicted proteins | sample 177DNAGHGhighgp2_FD_192422 | JGI IMG/M metagenome (GOLD analysis project Ga0247611, IMG submission 192422) | Sheep rumen microbial communities from Palmerston North, Manawatu-Wanganui, New Zealand - 1770 DNA GHGhigh gp2 | ecosystem: Host-associated > Mammals > Digestive system > Stomach > Rumen... | reverse complement strand
TCTTGTGCGAATGAACGGAGAGTGTGTTCCACTGGAAGTCAAGGCAAAGTCAAGCAAGTCTAAAAGTGCAAGAACTGTTTTGAACCACCCGGAGAAGTATCATGTCAAACAGATTATAAAGTTCGGTGATTACAATATAGGCAGGGAAGGGCATTTGTTAACTCTCCCCAGCTATATGCAGTTCCTGCTGAACTTGCAACCAGAAGAAATCGTGCTTGAACCGATGGACATTGATGAAATTAACCGTATGGCATCAGAGTTCCTGGGACAATAGTTTTTTGATTTGCGGAACGTGCTTAAAAGTCGTCATGCAATCAGTGTATAACAATAATAGAAATAACGAATAAGTAAACGAAGTGACAAAAATGGCTGGAAATATTGAGAAAATTTTATTAGTCCTTATAGGTTTTTCATGTGAAAATCATTAATGATATGGCAAGGTAAACAAAAATTTGAGAAAAACACTCCCTTTGGTGAATATTTCACGTATAAAAAGTTTGTTTCCGCCTCGCAAACGATACATTTAGACTATGTAAACGATACATTTAGACTTCAAAAACAATATGTTTATGAATTCCAAATTATCAGGCTGTTAGATTTCGTCGAACTCACGTTAATTGAAAAAAGTATTTAGAGATGAGAGGTGGATTTCACCTTATTATTTATGTTAAGCACAAACTCATTCAGCAAAAAAACGTAGCAAAATGAGCGTGAAGTAATTTTTTATCATTATTTTTGCTGGCAAATTTAGCCGCCGCACAGGGCACCGCAGTTGAGGAATAATCGTAAATGTAGAAAAACTAAATACGAGAAAGGATTAGGAAAATTGGTACATTCCTCGGTTCTTAAATAACAAACGAGTTCGGCATGAACATGAAATCAATTATCATTGCCATTATCTTTGCCGTCACCACATTGACCACGGCAAGGGCTGAAAGCCAAATGAATAATCGGGCTTCTATTGGTACGTCAAGTTGTGATGCCGGCTGGCTTTGGGAAATCAGCGGCAATGGATTGACGCAAAAATCCTATCTCTTTGGCACTTGTCATGGGGGCAGACGAAGTTTTACTTATGATGATGTGTTTGGTCTTAGAGGTGTCGATGAAGCATTGTCGAGTGTGAAGACTATATACTTCGAAACTGATCTGACCGTTTCGAAGCGTTTGGCAGCCAAAGAGATAAGTATAGCGGAATACTTGGGATGCAACAATGATTCATCAGAAAATGATTTGATGCCAGAAGGCGTGAACTACGAAAGCCTTTTTGACAGCGTTGCCCAGTATCAAGAGGTGCATCAGTTCCTGACACAAAAAATGGGTGATGCGGAGTATTGGAAGAAGACTCCGATATATTGGCTTCTTCATCTTTCCGGATACGACCTTGCAAGAGGATATTATGGTATTCAAGCCGTAGAGGGAGTGTTGTCCATGGAAGCCGTCAGACGAGGTGTTGAGATTGGTCAATTGGAAGATACGAAACAGCACGCTCAATGGGTACATCGTTCTCGGACAAAGCGGCAACCAATCGACGCTTCCCTGAAGACTCAGGCAACATTGCTTTATATGGGTATTCACAACATTGATAACCTCATGTCGCCTTTATATAAAATTTCGGCGGCGTATTTAGAGAATGACACCTGTAGTATCCACGACGTGTTGGAGAACCTGACAAAGAAATCCACGTTCATCAAAGCGGCCTTGCCCACCTCGGCTATGAACAAAGCATGGCTGCCCGTTATAGAGCAGAATATCGCCCAACGCCCTTGCATGATAGCCATAGGATGCAGTCATCTGCTGGGCAGTGAAGGGTTGATAGTCTTGCTTCGTCGGGAAGGGTACACCGTAGAACCAGTAAAGAAATAATCTCTTCTGTAAACTACAAGATACTTTATTACTATGCCACATTTCCTTAATTAGTATAAATTCAATCCTATCCCGCAAGAAAAACATTCAAAACAAGTCTGAAATCAGAATAATTCACTAATTTTGCAAATAAGATTAGTGAAACCAGCTTAAACGTAAGTGATGCAGATGATGCTGGAAATAGAATAACGAAATGATGAAATGAAGAAATGACAAGAAGAGCTAGTATATATATATTATTGTTTTGTCTTATCCTCGTGTTCCCAGTTCACGCCAAGACGGTTCGTGAGTTCTGGCTGACAATGCCTGATAGCGTGCTCCATTATCTGGATAAAAGTAAGAGAACGGAGATGGTCGATTATGTGGATATGCAGGTGAAAGCCAGTGCAAAGAATGTGCTGAAAGGTGAGAGTGTCATTGATACTCTTACTAATGAGTATGCAAAGATTACGTTGAACTGCTCATCCGAATTACAGATCCGTAGGTTATGGAACACCTCTGGAGACTCTTTGTTTTGTGTGGTGAAGACGCTGAAAGGTCCTTTAGAGGACAGTGAGATTGCTCTTTACACACAAGACTGGGTGAAAACAGATGATGTGAAAATAGATGTCAGCTCACTTGTCGCAAAACCTGATAGCATGAATGAAGAGACTTTTCAGGAACTTTCTTCATTGATGGACGTGAAATTGGTAGGCGCCCAATTGATGCTTGATGAAGATGCGTTGGTGGTGAATTTATCCGTTCCGATGCTTACAAAAGAGGAATCTGAGAGATTGAAGGCTATTTTGTTGCAAAGGAAACTTAAATGGAATGGACAAAACTTTAAATAATGTTATAGAAATAAAGAAAAACTGTAAGCAATTTGACGATAAAAAGAAAAATTCGTAACTTTGCATCGTGTTTTTCATGGTATTAGATTATTAAGGTTAAGAAAAGATTGGTTGTCGTGAGACAATCAATTTTTGTTTTATATAAAGCTAAAAAATACTAATCAATTTTGTGGTATGATGATAAATTTGTAATTTTGTAATTGTAATATAAATTTGCTAACAGTGGAAAAAACAATTATAACTTTACTCATATCTTTATTGCCTTGCTTGGGATTTGCTCAAAAAATCACTTTTGGCTCGTGCATCATGAAGGACGGTGGTCAGTACAGAGGAGAGATGATGGGCGGAAAGCCTAACGGCAAAGGCAATACGATGTGGCAGAATGGAGATACTTATGAAGGTGAATATGTGAAAGGTAAGCGTCAGGGATATGGCGTCTACTCTTTTGCAGATGGTGAGAAATACGAGGGACAGTGGTATCAGGATCAGCAGCATGGTCGTGGTACTTTCTATTTCCTTGATAATAATAAGTATGTCGGCTTGTGGTTCCGTGATTACCAGCAGGGACATGGCGTTATGTATTATTATAATGGTGACCGCTATGAAGGTAACTGGTATCAGGACAAACGGCAGGGCAAAGGAAAGTATGTCTTCGTCACGGGTGCCTACTACGATGGCATGTGGTCGAATGACCAGCGCAATGGTAAGGGCTTCTATGACTGGGGAGACGGTACTACATACGATGGTATGTGGGTTAACAATCAGCGTTCGGGCAAAGGAGTGAACCGTTATGCCGACGGCGATGTGTATTCTGGCGACTGGAAGAATGATATCCAGAATGGAAAGGGTATCTATAAGTTCCAGAATGGTGATGTTTACGAAGGTGACTATGTCGATGGTGAGCGTACGGGTGAAGGTATCTTCAAGTTTGCAAATGGTGACAGGTACAATGGCCATTTCCATGAAGGAGATAAGTCGGGTACAGGTACCTTCGTTTGGCGCAATGGAGATATGTATGTCGGAGAATGGAAAAACGATGTCCAGAATGGACGTGGAAAGCTGAAGAAGAAGAACGGCGACCTGTATGACGGTACTTTCAGAAACGGTCAGCTTGAAGGAGAGGTGATTATCCATTTTGCCGATGGCAGCAAGTTTAAGGGTATCTTCAAGGATGGCAAGAGAAATGGTAAGGCCATTGAAGAGACCAAAGACGGGAAGCGATTTGAAGGTGCCTATGCAGATGACCGTAAACATGGCAGCTTTGTAGAAAAAGACCGTAATGGGCAAGTAGTGGCAAAGGGCCGCTATGATCATGGCCGTCGATTGGCAGAATAATCTATTCATTAAAATATTTATATTATGATCATCGACACATTGGACAATTTGGAGAAATACGTTTCTCTGAATCCGCTTTTTAAGGATGTGGTTGATTTCTTGAAGTCTAATGACCTCAATAATCTTGAACCAGGTAAACACTTGATCAAAGATACAGATGTCTTTGTGAATGTACAGACAGCTAAGAGTAAGACAAGAAGTGAGGCGGTGTTTGAGTATCACAGAAAATATGTTGATATTCAGATTCCTCTTTCTTGTAATGAAGAATATGGCTTTACTCCATTGGAAGATCTTCCTGAGGCAGAATTCAATGAGGAGAAAGATGTGGCAAAGGTTGCCGGCTTAGCCGCCCAAAGCTACGTCGTTTGTCGTCCGGGAATGTTTGCAATATTCATGCCGCAGGATGGTCATGCTCCCTGTATCAGTTCTGAGAGTGAGATACACAAGGCAATTTTTAAAGTGAAGGTATAAGTTGAAAATAAACATAATGCAATATCAATATGGCAACAAAGAAGACAACAACGGCTAAGACGACAAAAGCGGTTAGGCCAAAAGCTCCACAGCATATTGGATTGGTACGGAACGATCCATGGTTGGAACCATTTGAAGATGCTATTAAAGGTCGGCACGACCATGCTTTATGGAAACTCAATCAGTTAACCCGTAACGGTAAGAAGACATTGAGCGACTTCGCTAATGGTCATGAATATTTCGGCCTGCATAAGACTGCACGTGGCTGGGTGTTCCGTGAGTGGGCTCCTAATGCAACGGACATTTATCTTGTTGGTGATTTCAACGACTGGAAAGAGACGGAGAAATATAAGGCAAAAAGAATTGAAGGTACTGGTAACTGGGAGCTGAAGCTGTCTGAAAAGGCCATCAAACATGGTGACTTGTATAAGATGCATGTCCATTGGAACGGTGGCGACGGTGAGCGTATCCCAGCTTGGACACGTCGCGTTGTTCAAGATGACAACACCAAGATATTCTCAGCTCAGGTATGGAATCCGGAACCTTACCAGTGGAAAAAGAAAAAGTTTAAGGCAAATACGACCCCATTACTTATTTATGAGTGCCATATCGGAATGGGACAGGATGCCGAGAAAGTAGGAACCTATACCGAGTTCAAGGACAATGTGCTGCCTCGTGTAATCGAAGACGGCTACAATTGTATTCAGATCATGGCAATTCAGGAGCATCCTTATTATGGATCCTTTGGCTATCATGTGAGTTCGTTCTTTGCTGCTTCCAGCCGTTTTGGCACTCCGGAAGAGCTGAAGGAACTGATTGATACTGCTCATCAGAAGGGTATTGCCGTAATCATGGACATCGTTCACTCTCACGCTGTCAAGAATGAAGTGGAAGGTCTGGGTAATTTAGCAGGAGATCCAAACCAGTTCTTCTATCCTGGCGATCGCCACGAGCATCCGGCATGGGATTCTCTTTGCTTTGACTATGGCAAGGATGATGTAATCCATTTCCTTCTGTCTAATTGTAAGTATTGGCTTGAGGAATTCCATTTCGACGGTTTCCGTTTTGACGGTGTGACTTCAATGCTCTATTATAGTCATGGATTAGGTGAGGCATTCGGTGGATATGGCGATTATTTCAATGGACACGAAGATGATAATGCCATCTGTTATCTTACATTGGCCAACAAACTCATCCACGAGGTGAATCCCAATGCAATCACCATTGCAGAGGAGGTGAGCGGTATGCCAGGACTTGCTGCCAAGTTTGAGGACGGCGGTTATGGCTTTGACTATCGCATGGCGATGAATATTCCTGACTATTGGATTAAGACCATCAAGGAGCAGTCTGATGAAAACTGGAAGCCAAGTTCTATTTTCTGGGAGGTAAAGAATCGTCGTCCTGATGAGAAGACCATTTCATATTGCGAGAGTCATGACCAGGCACTTGTAGGTGACAAGACCATCATTTTCCGTCTGATTGATGCAGATATGTACTGGCATTTCAAGAAAGGTGATGAGAATGAGATGGCTCACCGTGGTATTGCCTTGCATAAGATGATTCGTCTGGTGACGGCAAGTACCATCAACGGTGGCTATCTGAACTTCATGGGTAATGAGTTCGGTCATCCCGAATGGATTGACTTCCCGCGTGAAGGCAACGGATGGAGCTACAAGTATGCTCGTCGTCAGTGGAACCTTGTTGATAACAAGGAGTTATGCTACCATTGGTTGGGCGACTTCGACCGTGAGATGCTGAAAGTAATCAAAAGTGAAAAGAACTTCAATAAGACACCGGTACAGGAAATATGGCATAATGATGGAGATCAGGTGCTGGCATTCATGCGCGGTGACTTGATTTTCGTCTTCAATTTCTCACCGACTCGTTCTTTCACTGATTACGGATTCCTCGTGCCGACCGGTGCGTATAATGTCGTACTGAATACGGATGCAAAGGAATTTGGTGGAAACGGATTTGCAGACGATAGTATAACACACCTTACAAACTATGATCCTCTCTATGTGGATGATCATAAAGAATGGCTTAAGTTGTATATACCTGCACGTTCTGCAGTGGTTTTGAGAAAGAACTGATGGAAAGAAATAACTATAAGAATAGCACAGTGATTGTCAGAATTGTCTGTGCTATTCTCTTTTGTCTGTTTTCGTTCATCTACCTGTATAAATATCAGGCAGAGATACTGACGATAGCCCAACATGTACTCTCGAACGGACAGACTCATTATAATCACTTGATTGGTGCAATACTGATTACGTTGGTATTGTTCCTGCTAGAATTGGGTGTCTTTGCCATCACGCGTTTCCCTAACTGGTTTCATGCGTTGACGTATTTCCCTTCCATGCTCACGTTGGCAGTAATCACGGATGTGAGTCCTCGCATCGACCGTGGTTTTTCTTTTGGAGCATGGTTGTGGGTCTATCCGCTCCTGCTGATTCTCTTCGCTGGCTTCTGTTGGTTTGCGAAGCAGCTTTCATTCATGGATTCTGATAAAAGACACATTGGATGGTTCTCACGTGTGACATGGGTGAATCTGTTGGTCATGCTGGTGATGATGATGATAGTCGGGCAGGTGAGCAATGACGACACGGTCTTTCATTATCGCATGCGTGCAGAGAAGCATATATTAAATAAGGAGTACGATGAGGTGCTGAATGTCGGTAAAAAGTCTTTGGAATGTGACTCAAGTCTGACGATGCTTCGTGCCTATGCTCTTTCGCAGAAGAATCTCCTGGGAGAACGGTTGTTCACTTATCCGCTATGTGGCGGAGCGGCTGCACTCCTCCCTGACAATCAGAATGTAAGAGCTTTGCTTTTGGACACTAAGGATGTCTTCTTACATATTGGCCGCCCTGTGAGACAACCGATGAAGCCTTTGGATTATCTGTTGTTCATGACGGAAAGTGAATATGGTAAAAAGGCTGCAGTCGATTATCTTTTATGTGGTTTTCTGTTAGAAAAGAGACTGGATTTGTTTGTCAAGCATCTGAAAAAGCACTATGAGCTGTCAGAAGAGACCCTTCCCCGTCATTACAGGGAAGCCCTGATTCTTTATAATCATCATAACAAGAACCTGGCTATTCCTATTAAAGACAACGTGTTGGAAACCGACTACCAAGACTTCCGAAGTCTTATGAAGCAGATTTCCAACACGATAGAATGTAAGAATAAGGCGCGTGATGTCTATGGAAACACCTACTGGTATTATTATCATTTCGGATGATGGCCCTCCTCAAGGGTCATCATTTATTTTTTCTGACTTGCTGAAGTGCTTTTTCCCAGTCTGTGTCTAATGAGAAGCGGGTAATATAATTCTCATTATTATAATAGGCAAGCACCAGATCCTTGTCTGTGTCATTGAACATCGGATTGTTCAGGGAAGCATTCGTAAACAATGCCATGACAATCTCCTTGTCCTTTTTCTTGCTGGCACCAGAAATTCGCTCACAGAAATAGTTGATGAACTGATACATGGCGTACGACTGCTGATTGAGCTGATTGATGACTTTGTTCATTGTTTTCAGATCAGTGGTGTCTTTCAGTACTTCTGGAATGACCTTCTGTTTCATGTAGTTCAGTGCATCAAACTTGAACGTGGCTATTTTGCGGGTTTCAATATCATTCTTTTCATTTTCTGCTACCTGCAATGATGTCTTTAGAATCTCGTTGTAAACATCTTGCGCTTTTACATTAGTAAATAACATACCGGATAAAACGGCAATTAAAAGCAACTTTTTCATATTTATTTTTTCTTTATAAAACAGTTTCTAATACGTTTTTATTATCTTTAGACTCGTATTTCTCCGATTCGTTTAATTTTTATTGAGATATATCTTATTGGTTATACATGAGGGTAACTCTTCCTGATAGTGGGTTACCATGATTATCGTCTTGTTCTTTCTGAGGCTGAATGTGTTGATTACATTCTTCACTAATTGCCTGTTCATGTCATCGAGACCATGTAGTGGTTCGTCAAGTATCAGCAGTTCTGGATCCTTGACAAAGGCACGAGCCAATAAGACAAGGCGCTGTTCTCCGCTCGACAGTTTCAGGAAGGTCCGGTTCTCAGAACTTTCCAGTCCGAAGATACGCATCCAGAACCTGCATTTTTCGTAATCGTTCTCGTTCGGCTTGACATACAGACCGACCGAATCTGTCAGTCCGCTGGCTACGATACGGATGGCGGGAAGGTCACGCTGATAGGCTCTGTGCATTTCAGGGGATACATAGCCGATATGTCTTTTGATGTCCCATATACTCTCGCCGCTACCGCGCGGAACACCGAAAAGGGTGATGTCGCACGCATAGCTCTGGGGATTGTCAGCACAAATCAGACTCAGCAGAGTGGATTTGCCGGCACCGTTCTGTCCGCTGAGTGCCCAGCATTCCCCATTCTTAACCACCCAGTCCAGGTCTTTCAGTATAATCCTGTTGCCATATCTGATGCTGACTTTGTTCAGCCTGATCACTTCATCAGCGTGGTAGTCTTTGTCATTAGCAGGAATATCAAGGATTGCCTTCTCCTTTTCTTCTGTCAGAACGTGTGTGGGGACAGTGCTTTTGCCGGCATAGTATTCTGCTGTAGTCTTCTTCGGATAGACCACCATGTCCTTTACTTCAACGATGTGAGTAATGAATGCCGGAATTTCATCCGTCTTCGACAGGATGAGAATGATTTGCAGACTCTTTTCTTCGGCTATTGTCTGTAGCAGTTCTTTCAGTTGGTCGCGTGTATCAGCATCGAGTCCTACAAAAGGATTGTCGATAATCAGAACACGCGGATTGCTTAACAGCACCTTTGTCAATTGAAGTTTCCGAAGCTCACCGCTTGACAGGAGAATGACATACTTATCCAAGAGTGGTTCCAGATGAAACAAGTCATACAGATGGCGTTTCATCTTTCTTCGTTCCTCATTGTCCTTTCCACACAGAGAATAAGTCTCTTCAAGAATCGATTCTACAGTAGGAGTGTTCTCGTCGATTTCCATCTGGTTCCATCGCTGCTGCAGGAAGTAAGTTCTGTCGCTGTCTCCTCCGTAGCTGTCACGGAAGGAAATGCACTTGATGTTGTCAGATACCAATGGCTTCTGACTGGGAAAGAAATTATATTGAGGAAACTCGGGCAGCAGAGGATGCTTTCCCGTAATGATATCAGCAAGCATGGATTTGCCGGAACCGTTCCTGCCTACAATAGCGATGTGCTCGTTGTCGTAGAGTTCAAAGTCCACTGGTTGAGCCATCTGCCACTCTGGCATGCGAGTCACTCCATGATTAATCTTGATGATACACTGTCTATCCATCAGTTACAAACCGCTAATTCTTTTTTGGTTCTTTTTGGCAAAGTCCTTCCAGCTTTTTATCGAGGAAGGTGACTCAGGAGTTCCCATCTGCATGAAGTGGCAATAGGCTGCTCCTAATGCATCAGTTGCATCCATGAAACGGGGCATCTCATCAGGATCAAGGTGCAGCAGTCTCTGGAGCATTCCGGCAACCTGCATCTTTGAAGCGCCTCCGTTACCGGTTATTGCCATCTTGATTTTCAGGGGAGCGTATTCGTGAATGGGGATGTCATGATGGATGGCAGCGGCTATGGCTACACCTTGCGCTCTTCCCAGCTTCAGCATCGACTGTATGTTTTTCCCGAAGAAAGGGGCTTCGATGGCCATCTCATCAGGCAGGTAGGCATCGATGATACCTGTCACACGTTCGAAGATATGTCCTAAACGCAGGTAAGGGTCTGCCATCTTGCGCAAGTCAATGACACCCATCGTAATCATTTCGGCTTTGTTTCCTACAACTCTGATGATACCATAGCCCATGACGTTTGTGCCGGGATCAATACCAAGTATGATTCTCTCAGCCTTCTGCATATTTATCGGTCAAGATAAGGATTGCCTGCCAGTTCAACACCTATCGTTGTCTTCTCTCCATGACCGGGGAGAACGGTCGTCTTATCCGGCAGCTGGCAAATCATTCTTAAGCTTTGAATGAGCATGAACATCGAACCGCCCTTCAAGTCTGTTCGTCCGACAGAATAGTGGAAGAGGGTATCACCGGAAAAAGCAATGTTTTCTTCTTCACAATAGAAGAACACACTGCCCTTAGAATGTCCAGGTGTCTCAATGATGGTGAAGCGGTGGCTGCCAAATTCGATGGTGTCTTCAACCGTTAGGAGCTTGCCGATAGGAGGCATCTCATAGTCTATGGTAAGTCCGTAGAACGAGGTGACGTCCTTGTCCTGATTCTGTAACATGTCTTCATCTGCATGATGAAGTTCAACCTTCAGTCCGAACTCCTCATAAATAGTGTTATTCCCGAAGTTATGATCGAGATGTCCGTGTGTTGCTATCAGGTGTTTGGGAACCAGTCCGTTATCACGGATATAGTTCACCAGTGCCTTTCTCTCTTCCTGATAGTATACACCACAATCCACGATGACACACTCTTTGGTCTCATCACTCACAACATAGCAGTTCTCCTGTAGCATGTTGCAGACAAAGCGTTGAATATTCAGCATCTCTGTACTATTTATTTCTTTCCCTGTTAGCAGGGGACATAAATCACATTCTTCTCTTTAAACCATTCTTCTTGGAACCAGTTCGAGATTTTCATGACTTCGGCTATACGTCTGAAATTATGAATCTCGCCTTCCACATTCCCGCCTTTCAGGCAGATGATTCCATTGCCCATCGCATTTTGTGACTTTTTTGAGATGTTCTTCTTCACAATCTTCATCAAGTCGGGTAGGGGCATGACCGCACGGCTCACGACAAAGTCAAATTTCCCCGTTTCGTCTTCACCGCGCAAGTGCTCGGCTACCACATTCTTCAAGCCGATAGAGGAAGCAACCTCAGTAGCAACAAGAATTTTCTTTCCAGTCCCGTCAATAAGCTTGAACTGTGAGTCCGGGAACATAATGGCGAGGGGAATGCCTGGGAATCCGCCGCCTGTTCCAAAGTCCAGGATCTTTGTGCCGCTACGGAAATGGATTGCCTTCGCAATGGCAAGTGAGTGGAGAACGTGGTGTTCATAGAGGTTCTCTATATCTTTGCGGGATATGACGTTTATCTTTGCGTTCCAGTCGGAATACAACTCCATGAGTGCAGAGAACTGCTTGATTTGCAGTTCACTGAGTTTTGGGAAATACTTTAGAATCTCGTCCATGTCATCAAGATGGTTATTATTTTAAATAGGTGGAAATCTCACCCTTATAGAAGGTCAGTCGGATTTCACCGACATCATGAGGGGCAATCTCATCTTCGCAATAGATAAAGATGATCTTGTTGTCTTCCAGGATGAAGTTCTCCGGAACATAGACATGACTGTCGGCAAAGATGTATTTTTCTTGTAATGCCTGAAGGTCTTTCACCTTGAACTTACTGCTCATCTTTTCCACAATCTTTGCCTTCATGGCGTCTTCATAGCCTGAGACAAAGAGGTCGTCGAGTGTGATGAGATGTCCTGTCTTTACGTCAAAGTTTCTGACAAGTGTCTGCTTGATGCCATGTGCACCTCCGCCATAGGAGAAAATCTCAGCTATGTAGTTCAGCACATTCATCTTGTTGCTCCGGGTTCGGGTCTTCACCTTATAAATACAGTTGTACGAAGCTCCGTGATCGCGGTCGGAGATGTACAGGTCCCGATAGTCTTTAAGATAATCGGTGATGTAGCGGCAGACAAAAGAGTCGACAGATTCTTTTACGGTCAGTTTCCTTTGGTCAAGTGACAGATAGTCTGGCGTCAGAATCCCCGAACGGAGAAGTGTGTCATTGATTTGTTCTGCTTTTCCACCCTTTGCATACTGTATGCTCAGTGAGAGTTCACATGTGGGAGCATCAGGTATGTCCAATAGACGGGCAACAGAGTCGACAACAACGCTGTCGAACTCCATGCCTTCTATTTCTGCTGTCTGGCTCTGTGGTCCACAGGCAGCCAAGACTGCTGTAATGAATATGACGGATAAGAAAAAACGAGTGGTTTTCTTCATTCTTATCGTCTCGGATTAATAACTGCGGGCGATGATGACACGACACTTAGCCGGTTTGCCGCTTACCATATCTGTTCCGGGCGTCTGCTCAAAGCCGAACGGCACGCAGCGAATCGTGGCCTGTGTCTCTTCTTTGATCTTTGCCTCGGTCTCGGCCGTACCATCCCAGTGGCAGAGGAAGAATCCGCCGTCTTTCACGCGCTCCTTGAACTCGTCGTAGTTGTCGCACTCATAGATGTGGGCATCACGATATTTGCGGGCTTTCTCGAAGATGTTCTGCTGGATGTCATCAAGCAGGTTCTTCACGTAGTCGACAATACCGTCAAGCGACTGTGTCTCTTTCTCCAAGGTGTCACGGCGCATCACCTCTATCGTTCCTTGTTCGAGGTCTCTGCCACCCATGACAAGACGGACGGGAACACCTTTCAGCTCATAGTCGGCGAACTTGAATCCAGGACGCTTGTTGTCTGCATCATCATATTTCACGCTGATGCCGGCGGCACGAAGTTCATTGATGACTGGTGTGAGCTTCTCCGTGATGGCAGCCAGCTGGTCGGCTCCTTTGGTGATAGGTACGATGACGACTTGAATCGGAGCCAGCTTTGGAGGAAGAACCAGACCGTTGTCATCTGAATGGGTCATGATTAAAGCACCGATCAGACGGGTGGACACACCCCATGAGGTAGCCCATACATATTCAGGCTTGTTTTCCTTATTAAGATAGGTTACATCAAAAGCCTTGGCAAAGTTCTGCCCGAGGAAATGACTGGTACCGCTTTGAAGGGCTTTGCCGTCCTGCATCATGGCTTCAATGGTGTAAGTGTCAAGGGCACCGGCAAATCGCTCGGTCTCACTCTTTACACCTTGGAGTACAGGAACAGCCATCCATTTCTCGGCGAAGTCGGCATAGACGTGTAGCATCTTCTGTGCTTCGGCTTCAGCTTCCTCGCGTGTAGCATGGGCGGTATGTCCTTCCTGCCACAAGAACTCGGAAGTACGCAGGAACGGACGGGTACGCATCTCCCAACGCATGACGTTACACCATTGGTTGCACATCAGGGGCAGGTCGCGCCATGAATGAATCCAGTTCTTGTAGGTGTTCCAGATGATTGTCTCTGAAGTAGGACGGATAATCAGTTCTTCTTCAAGACGGGCTGCGGGGTCTACTTCCACTCCGCTCTTATCTTCTTTGGCACGAAGACGGTAATGTGTCACAACGGCACATTCCTTTGCAAAACCTTCAACGTGCTCTGCTTCACGGGAAAGGAATGACTTAGGGATAAGCAGTGGGAAATATGCGTTCTGCACGCCTGTCTCTTTGAACATGAGGTCAAGTTGGTGCTGCATCTTCTCCCAGATGGCATAGCCGTAGGGCTTAATCACCATACATCCACGAACTGCAGATTGCTCAGCAAGGTCGGCTTTAACAACTAAATCATTGTACCACTGACTGTAATTGTCAGCGCGTTTAGTGAGATCTTTTAATTCTTTTGCCATATTATTATATGTATTTTTAAATTTGTGTGCAAAGGTAAGCAATTAATTCGAGAAATGGGAAAATCGACGGCGATATTTGTGTTACAATCATATTTACCGTGGACTGGTTGAAAAAGTATGAAAAATTATTATTAAAAATAGTAAAAATAGATACTGAATAAATGTGATAATCGGAAAAAACATTATCTTTGCAGAAAGTTATACATAAACTTTTAAATACAGAAAAGATGAAAAGAATGAAGTTTTTGACACTCGGAATGTGTCTCGCTATTTTAGTTAGTTGCGGTACCGCAACGAAAAACGGTGCGCTGATCGGTACTGGAGCAGGTGCACTCTTAGGTGCTGTTGTTGGTAAGATTGCCGGTAACACAGCCGTTGGTGCTGCTATTGGTGGTGCTGTTGGTGCTGGAACAGGTGCTCTTATTGGAAAGCACATGGATAAGGTGAAGGCTCAGGCTGAAGCCGTTCAGAATGCAAAGGTTGAGTCTGTTACTGATGCTAACGGCCTGCAGGCTGTAAAGGTGTCTTTCGACTCTGGTATCCTCTTCGCTACAAACAAGGCTGACCTGAATGCTTCTGCTAAGAATTCACTTGCAAAGTTTGCTAATGTGCTGAAAGGTAACTCTGACTGTGATATCGCTATCTATGGTCATACCGACACAACAGGTAACGATGCCATCAATATTCCTCTGTCTGAAAAGCGTGCTGCTTCTGTGCAGAACTACCTGCTCGGACAAGGTGTAAGCGCCAGCCAGATTAAGACTTGCGCAGGTCAGGGTTCTTCTAATCCTGTTGCTGACAACTCTACAGCCGCTGGACGTCAGCAGAATCGTCGTGTCGAGGTTTACATGTATGCAAGCCAGGCAATGATCGAAGCTGCTAACAACGGTACACTTCAATAAAGAATTATTATCAACAAAAACCCTCCCTGTAAGGGGAGGTTTTTTTTTATGCGCATATTACTGAAAATCATTCGCTGGGCAATTGGGTTCTTCTTCGGATCAACGATACTGGCTGTCATTATCTATCGCTATATGCCAGTATATGTCACACCGCTGATGGTGATACGTTCGATTGAGCATATCAGTGACGGGAAGAGTGTTATATGGCATCATCACTGGATTCCTTTGGAAGAGATGTCGAGGCACTTGCCTGTTGCAGCAATGGCGGGCGAGGATTTGAAATACCTGTCACATCATGGATTCAACTTTGAATCTATAAAGGGTGCGATAAAGAAAAACGCTGCTAAAGGTAAAATTCAGCGTGGAGGAAGCACCATCTCCCAACAGACTGCCAAGAATGTGTTCTTATGGCCCTCCCGCACATGGGTAAGGAAAGGATTTGAAGCCTACTTCACGGTGTTGATAGAATTGTTCTGGAGCAAGCAGCGTATCATGGAAGTGTATCTTAATTCGATAGAGATGGGTGATGGTATCTATGGCGTTGATGCTGTCGCAGAGTATCACTTCGGAAAGAAGGCGATTGACTTGACGCGCTCGGAATGTGCGCTCATTGTTGCAACGCTTCCGAATCCGCGTCTCTATAATTCGATGATACCAAGCGCATATACGAGAAGACAGCAAAGGAAAATAGAAAGAGAGATGAAGTTTATTCCTTCTTTCCCGAAAGAAGGCGAAGCAATCGACCCTCACACAGCTAAAGGTACTTATTATAAATAGTTTTGAATGCATGGAATCCCTGTTCGACCAACTGAATGAAAACCAACGTGTCGCGGTAGAATATATCGACGGCCCGCAGCTGGTGATTGCCGGTGCCGGTTCTGGAAAGACGCGAGTTCTCACTTACAAGATTGCTTATTTGCTGACAAAAGGGATGAAGCCGTGGAACATCCTCGCTTTGACCTTTACGAATAAGGCTGCCAACGAGATGAAGCAGCGTATCGGGACGCTCGTGGGAAATGAGTTGGCACACTCCTTGTATATGGGCACGTTTCATTCTGTTTTTTCGAGGATTCTTCGCATTGAAGCAGAACGTATAGGCTTCAACAGTTCCTTTACCATCTATGATGAGTCCGACTCGCGTTCCTTGTTGAAGAGCATCATGAAGGAGATGGGGCTGGATGATAAGAAATACAAGCCGGCAGCAGTTCACAACAGGATATCCATGGCGAAGAATCATCTGGTCTCGCCCGAACAGTATGCTGCAAGCCATGATGCCTTGCAGCATGACAGCTATGCCCAGATGCCTGCGTTGAGTAAGGTCTATGCGACGTATCAGCAGCGGTGCAGGAGTGCCAATGCGATGGATTTCGACGACTTGCTGGTCTATACTTATTTGCTCTTCCGCGATAATCCTGATGTGCGCGAGAAGTATGCGGAACGGTTCCAGTATGTGCTGGTGGATGAGTACCAGGATACCAACTATGCCCAGCAGTGTATCGTCCTGCAGTTGACCAAGGGTCATCAGAAGGTCTGTGTGGTCGGCGATGATGCTCAGAGCATTTATGGGTTTCGTGGGGCAAACATTGATAATATCCTTGGCTTCCAGCAGACATTCCCGTCAACCCGCCTTTTTAAGCTGGAACAGAATTACCGTTCGACGCAACGCATAGTCCAGGCAGCCAATAGTCTCATCAGGAAAAACTCCCGGCAGATTCATAAGGATGTGTACAGCCACAATGATGAGGGCGAGAAGCTGATCTTGAAGCAGGCTTATTCTGATAAGGAAGAGGCGGCAATCGTCTGTAAGGACATCAGGAGAATCAAGCGGCAGGATGATTGTCAGTATAGCGACTTTGCCGTCTTGTATCGTACGAATGCACAGAGCCGTGCGTTCGAGGAGGAAATGAGAAAGCAGGGCATTCCTTACAGGATATACGGAGGACTCAGCTTCTATCAGCGCAAGGAGATTAAGGATATCATTGCCTACTTCCGGCTCGTTGTGAATCCCAGTGATGAGGAGGCGATAAAGCGCATCATTAATTATCCCAGTAGAGGAATAGGAAACACAACGGTTGATAAGATAGCTGCCACAGCAAATACACATAACAAGAGCTTCTGGGAAATCATCAGCAACCCTGTCAATTATCATCTTGACGTGAATAAGGGAACGATGACCAAGCTTGCCGCCTTCCGAGACTTGCTCGTTCCTTTTATGGAACAGCTCGTGAAGAGTGATGCTTATGAGTTAGGTACAGAGATTATCAAGAAGTCGGGGATTGCTGCTGACCTTTATTCGTCGAGCGACCCCGAAGCGGTGTCTCGTCAGGAGAACTTGCAGGAACTTCTTTCAAGCCTTCAGATGTTTGTTGAAAGCCGTAAGGAGGAAGGACGGGAACGGGAAATCTACTTGATGGATTTCCTTCAGGAGGTTTCTTTGCTGACAGACCTCGATAGTGAAGGCGATGATGCAAGCCGCGTATCGCTCATGACGGTTCATTCGGCGAAGGGACTGGAGTTCCCGACGGTGTTCGTCGTGGGAATGGAAGAGAATATTTTCCCCAGTCAGTTGTCGCTGACGTCTCTTCGCGAGCTGGAAGAGGAACGCCGGTTGTTGTATGTTGCCATCACCCGTGCTGAAAAACATTGTATCCTTACCTATGCCAAGAATCGCTGGCGATACGGAAAGATGGAGTTTGGAACGCCCAGCCGCTTCTTGAAGGACATCGATCCGCAGC
>Ga0247611_10005121_pt1 | contig 17643 bp, 16 predicted proteins | sample 177DNAGHGhighgp2_FD_192422 | JGI IMG/M metagenome (GOLD analysis project Ga0247611, IMG submission 192422) | Sheep rumen microbial communities from Palmerston North, Manawatu-Wanganui, New Zealand - 1770 DNA GHGhigh gp2 | ecosystem: Host-associated > Mammals > Digestive system > Stomach > Rumen... | reverse complement strand
CTGCGCGAGGATCTTGGCACGGTCGATCATGTTTGGCGTAATCTGGCTACCTTTGATGATACCCAGCTTGGCCTCCATGTCGTCACGCTCCGACTTCTTGATACCGATATAGTTGATGGTGCTCACACGAGGACGCATGGCAAGGGTGATACGCAGATAAATCTTGTTGCCTACGATAGAGTCGGCGCTGATCTGTGCTTTTGAGAACAAACCGTGACGCCAGTAACGCTTCACAGCCTCGGTAATCTGGGTTCCAGGAACCTCAACCTCCTGACCGACAGTCAAACCAGAGAGTCCTGTGAGCACATAGTCCTCGTAACCTTCGACGCCCTCGACAGCGAGACCACCAATGATACACGTGCGTGGCGTACCAGCATAAGAGATATCCGGATGTTCAATCTTATCCTGAGCAGTCGCAGTGAGAAGCGAATACTGAATGGCGAACAGTGCCAACAGCACTCTCACCATCCATCCACTTGTCACGCCTTTATACCTTATTATATTATATAGCATCGTATTAACAGTTCTCTATTCACTTTTTTTCATTTCTTCTTCGACCTGAGCCTCGGTCTTACCAAAGCGACGCTGGCGACCCTGAAAGTCAATGAAAGCCTTATGAAGAGCCTCCTCATCAAAATCGGGCCAGTAGGTGTCGCAGAAATATAATTCCGAATATGCACACTGCCACAACAGATAGTTGGAAATACGCAGTTCGCCCCCCGTACGGATGAGCAGATCGGGATCGGTCATGAAGTTGGTGCAGAGATGCTGGCTGATCGTTTCTTCGGTAATGTCGAGATCTTCCTTTTCACGTGCCTCAGCCACAATCTCACGCACGGCATTGGTGATTTCCCAACGGCTTGAATAGCTCATGGCCACCACCATAGTCATTCCATCGTTCTTGGCCGTTTCATCCTCCATGCTGTGGATTTTGACCTGCACACTTTCAGGCAAGCGTTTCAGGTCACCGACGACCTTGAACTTCACGTTATTGTCGGAAAACAAGTTCATCTCGAAGAAACCGAGCACGAGTCCCATTAGTGCCTCTATCTCGTAGGCAGGACGATTCCAGTTCTCCGTAGAGAAGGTGTATAGCGTCAGGTATTTCACACCCAGTCTTGAGCACTCTGCCGTAATCTTCTTTACGGCATCCATCCCAGCCTTATGTCCGAAGGTACGGTCCAGCCCCTGCTCAGTAGCCCAGCGCCCATTACCATCCATGATGATGGCAACAGACTGGGGGATGCGGTTCATATCCAAAAGCTCTTTCATATATCTTTTTATTCTATTTTCAATCTTCAATCCCTGTCATTGTGGCAGGTCTTACATTTGGCCCAGAGATCATAGGTCACTGCCACTTGCAGCACGCTATAGCCATCGGTATTCTTAAAGAGCCCGCTACTCTTGATGCCGTAAGGGTCTTCCTTGCCGTCGAGCAGATCGCTCAGTGCGAAGTGAACACGCCATTCTGCCGAGAGGTTCACGCGATCAGCTATCTTGTATTTTATACCGGCGCCAATGGGCAGGTTCACTGCGAAGCCCTTCTCCGGATTGCCATGAATGGCAGAACCCACGCCCAGCACGATAAAAGGGGCAAATCTGCGTGCACCCCGATATTCTTTCCCTGTGCCGTATGCCCAGAAGTTGTATTCAAAGCGCAGACCGACATCAATCAGACTCTTGCTGAATTCGTAGCGCTCACCCTCCGGATACCAAGTCTTTGCATTGTCTGAGGAGCCTTGGAGTTTACCATAGCCCACTGTCAGCGCCACCGCCATGTGGGGGTTTGCCTTATATTTTGCCATCACGGCTCCCATGGGCTGCAACTCACCAAACAACGAGGCATTATAGTCGCCCAAATAATTGACAGCACCTACGCCGGCACCAATCTCTAGCCTATATTCCGGCTCATCCTGGGCTTGTATGGCCGTTGTGGCAACAGCCAGAAGCATCGTCAGCAGTATCAGAGACCTCTTCATGCTGCCCTTTCCTTATTAGCCTGCTTTTCCGAACCACACCACACCGGGATCACTTTCATCATCAGAATCCTTTGTCCACAGCCATATACCGCCCTTGCCATCAGTGGATGCAGACAAGACACGACTTACCGGTGACTGCAGTTTACCGGAAGTTTTCCAGGTGATGCCCTGATCACGGCTTTGGTAGATGTTACCATTGCCATCAATAGCCAGTACACTGCCATCAGTATAGGGCAGCAGATAATAGCGGGAGTACTTTTCCAACTTTGGAAGACCATAGTTATTATGAGCCTCCATGGGGATATACGCCCAACTTGAACTTGTCGGATTGTCAATATCGATGAGTTTTCGCCATATGACAGCATGCTTGTCTTGAGCATCGCTGTTGCCTACGAGCAATGCATAGCACTGTCCACTGTCTAATTTCCAACAGGCAAAGCTGGCACTGGCGGGATCCGGTAGCAGACGGGTATCTTCGTCAAAGGTCTCCTCAAAGGAGGTTGCCCAATTATCCTGCGATGCCATGAAACCGTTACCAGCTGAATTAAAGACGAAATCCCATCCGGCCATAGGTGTAGGGGGCATCACAGTACCCGCAGACATTTGTTTCCAGACGACTGTCGAAGATTCCGGCAGTTTCTTGACATTCACCTGCACCTGATAAGCACGATATTTCTCTCCCGTGTTGTTATAGACGCGGAATTCACGAATGTTCGAGAAATCGAGAGAGTCGCTACTGCTATAGTAAGCCAAGGAATCACTTGTTGGACTTTTCACGGCGATAGCACCAGAATAGCTGGTAGCCGTCGCTGTCACCAGGATATGCTTCAGGTCGCAATCAGCAGGCAAGGAATCGATATTATAAATCTTACGCTGATACTGGTCTATGGTAAAGGGGTAATTAGCGACTGTCAGTTTCAATAAGTATACAGAGTCATTGCCAGACGTACTGGTGGTATGGACATATCTGTTGACAGCCGAAAACGAGAAACTACTCATGGCAGTATCGTCATAGACCGTTATTTCCGCATCGTTCGCGTCACCCAGACAGGAAGTGACAGCTATGGCGAGGGCCAAAAGTACGGCTATCGTATAGAGCTTCTTTTTCATCAGTTCATTGTAAATTTCGAAATTCGGCTGCAAATTTACGCACAATTCCTCAAAAATGTGTCATTTTCACATTATAATTAAAGAAAATAAGTTATAATTTGACTGATTTTAAGTTAGTTTTGCAAAAAAGTGCGGTATGAATCACTCACCCCGCACTTTTCCTAACGGATGGTGGTATGCATCAGCGTTATGACACTTAATATCATCGCTACAACGACACATACTAACATAACCGTCGTTTGAAAATCTAATAACATAATCTTTACCTTAAAATCTAACTACTAAACCTAATGAATTTATGAAAGTAATCTCACGATTACAAGTGCAAAGGTACAGATTTTTGATAACATTGAACAAACAAAAAAGGGCGAATCTCGTAAGAATCGCCCTTTATTTGATGTAAGTCAAAAACTTATTAGAGTTTCGGACCTGCAGCTACCAGAGCCTTACCAGCCTCGTTGCCCTCGTACTTCTTGAAGTTCTTGATGAAGCGGCCAGCGAGGTCCTCAGCCTTCTTGTTCCACTCAGCAGCGTCAGCGTAAGTGTCACGAGGATCGAGGATAGCGGGGTTCACGTTGGGCAGAGCTGTGGGCACCTCGAAATCGAAATACGGGATCTTCTTGGTTTCAGCCTTCAGGATAGCACCGTCGAGGATAGCGTCGATGATACCACGTGTATCGGGGATAGAGATACGCTTACCAGTACCGTTCCAACCAGTGTTCACGAGGTAAGCCTTGGCACCGCTCTTCTCCATGCGCTTAACCAGCTCCTCAGCATACTTTGTGGGGTGCAGCTCGAGGAATGCCTGACCGAAGCAAGCAGAGAAAGTAGGAGTAGGCTCAGTGATACCACGCTCTGTACCAGCCAGCTTGGCTGTGAAACCAGAGAGGAAGTAATATTTGGTCTGCTCAGGAGTCAGGATAGATACTGGGGGCAGTACGCCGAATGCGTCAGCAGAGAGGAAAATCACGTTCTTTGCCTCTGGACCGGCGCTCTTCTTGTTTACCTTCTGAGCAATCTTCTCAATGTGGTTGATAGGATAGCTTACGCGAGTATTCTCAGTAACGCTCTTATCAGCGAAGTCGATCTTACCAGCACCGTCAACAGTTACGTTCTCGAGCAGAGCGTCGCGCTTGATAGCACCATAGATGTCAGGCTCGTTCTCCTTAGAGAGGTTGATAACCTTAGCGTAGCAACCACCCTCGAAGTTGAATACGCCTTCGTCGTCCCATCCGTGCTCGTCGTCACCAATCAGCAGACGCTTAGGATCGGTAGAAAGAGTGGTCTTACCTGTACCAGACAGGCCGAAGAAGATAGCGGTGTTCTTACCCTCCATGTCGGTGTTAGCAGAACAGTGCATAGAAGCGATACCCTGCAGAGGCAGATAGTAGTTCATCATTGAGAACATACCCTTCTTCATCTCACCGCCATACCAGGTGTTGATGATGCACTGCTCGCGGCTGGTAGTGTTGAAGGCGACACAAGTCTCTGAGTTCAGCCCCAGTTCTTTGTAGTTCTCTACCTTTGCCTTAGAAGCATTGTAGATTACGAAGTTAGGCTCAAAGTTCTCCAGTTCCTCAGCGGTGGGCTGGATGAACATGTTCTTTACGAAGTGAGCCTGCCAAGCAACCTCCACGATGAAACGAACGCGCAGACGGGTAGCCTCGTTGGCACCGCAGAAAGCATCCATCACATACAGGTTCTTGTTGCAAAGCTCCTTGATAGCAATGTCCTTAACCTTGGCCCAAACCTCCTCGCTCATGGGGTGGTTGTCGTTCTTATATTCCTCAGATGTCCACCAAACCTTATCCTGGCTCTGGGCATCCTTTACGATATACTTGTCCTTAGGTGAACGACCAGTGTAGATACCAGTCATAACGTTTACAGCATTGAGCTCGGTGTTTACGCCCTTGTCGAAACCCTCGAGTCCAGCTTTTGTCTCCTCTTCGAAGAGGTACTCATACGACGGATTGTGAGCAATCACGGTAGAACCGGTGATGCCATACTGTGTTAAATCTAACTTTGCCATATTACTAAACTAATTTTAAATGAATACTATCCTTTTATTTGAAATCGAGTGCAAAGGTACGAATTAAATATGAATTACAAACTATAAATAGCTAACTATTTTGTGCGCACACAATTCTTTTTAGGTTAAAGAAGTTAAAAACAAATGTCGGAGCGACACTTTTGTCACTCCGACTTATCAAAAGAGATTTAGTATTGAAATGATGATCCGCCTAGGAATTCGCGTATCAGCGAAGTTGGTGGAATCTGCGTATCGCGAATGGGTTTAATATAACGCAGGAACTTCAGCAGACGATAGGCCTCAGCATGCTCCGGACAGTTCTCTGGCACTTGTTCCAGCAGCGGTTCTGCCTGACCCTTGATAACTGCCAATTCAAAGAGCATTGCCGTATTAAACATCGCATCGGCATTCTCTTGGAAAGGAAAAATCCATTTGTTTTCACCTGCCCGCACAGATGGCCAGCGACGAATGGTTTCCTGAGCCGTTACGGCCCGATACTTATGGTCACGGATAATACGACGCAACAGACGGTTGTCGGTGGTAGGGATATAATTGTGGTTATCAAGCAGAATCGTGGTCAGTGCTGAAGCATAAACACGGAAAATCTGCTCTTCAGGAATCTGTGAGGTCAGTTCCGGATTCAAGGCGTGAATGCCTTCCACAACCAATATTTCATCTTCTTTTAAGCGCAACTTCCTACCGCTCTTCTGACTGGTACCCGTAGGGAAGTCATAGCGAGGCAGTTCCACCTCCTCACCGTTGAAAAGTGCCGTCAACTGCTCATTCAGAAGGGGCAGGTTAAGGGCATGCAGGTTTTCGAAATCATAATCTCCTTTTTCATCACGAGGCGTTTTGTCGCGGTCCAGGAAATAGTCGTCGAGTGATATGGCCACAGGCTTGATGCTGTTCACAGCCAACTGCACACTAAGACGTTTACATGTTGTAGTCTTACCAGATGAAGAAGGCCCTGCAATCAGCACGAGTTTCACCCCCTTGCGACGGGCTATCTCATCGGCAATACGTGAAATCTTCTTCTCCTGCAAGGCCTCGGCAACCATAATCAGTTGCGGCGAATAGCCCTGGCTGATGGCATCATTCAGGTCGCCGATGGTTCGCAGTCCGAGGATGTCCTGCCACTGATGGTGTTCTTTGAAGATACCAAACATCTTGTCTTGATGGGTCATTTCTCCCAACTCGTCAGGATGGTCACGCGAAGGCAGGCGCAGCAACAGTCCGTCGTAATATTTCTCCAGTCCAAAAAGGTAAAGCTGCGAGGTATTCGTTAGCAGCGAGCCATAATAGTAATCCATGTAGCCATCAATATCGTAGTAGGTCGTGAAAATCCTTCCTGTCGACTTCAACAGTTTCACTTTAGAACGGTTATGCAGGCTGTCGAAGAGCTGGATAGCCTCCTCGGTGGTTGTCTCGTGACGGTGAATGGGTAATGCTGCATCGATGATTTCCTGCATTCTACGGCGGATGGCCCCTGCATCGTCAAGGGTGACTGGTCGTCCGATGTTAAGATTCACATAATAGCCGTTGGAAACAGGAATGTCGATGGCCACCTTACAGGGATTGAAGAGGTCGTGGACAGCTTTGCAAAGCACAAAAAAAAGACTACGGGTATACGCCCTTGAGCCACTGGCAGAAGTTATGTCAAGGAATTCAACTTCTTTCTGCTTATAGATACGGAAGTGCATACCCTCCACCTTATTGTTTACGTGGGCAGAGATGGGGCCATACTTCATATTCAACCCAGACTTTTGATACACTTCCTCTAGGTTAGCGCCTAAGGGCACCTCCACCGTTTTGTCGTTGTTGCAGACATGAATCTTGATTGTTTGTTCCATATTCATAGCTATTTTTATGGTGCAAAGATACAAAAATAACCGTAGATTAAGCAGATTAAGCAGAAAAAAATTAAAAAATTATTTGAAATCTTAGGTAAATTTTGTATCTTTGTGCCCGAAATTTCATCATCAAAAAGATATTTCTATGTTAGTTTTGTTTAAACTACTCGGATCCCTTGCCCTGTTAATGTTCGGTATGAAGTCGATGAGTGAGGCTTTGCAGAAGATGGCAGGACCCCAATTACGACATGTTCTCGGTGCCATGACCACCAACCGTTTTACCGGCATGCTGACGGGTATGCTAGTGACGGCATCCGTCCAGTCTTCTACAGCTACCACGGTCATGACCGTCTCGTTTGTCAATGCGGGTCTTCTCACATTGGCACAGGCGATATCCGTCATTATGGGCGCGAATATCGGAACCACGCTCACGGCGTGGATTATGTCGGCTGGTATGTCGTTCGACATCACTAGTGCCGTCTATCCGGCGTTTTTCATAGGTATCATCCTGATTTACCTGAAGAAATACCGTTATATCGGTGATTTCCTCTTCGGTCTTTCGTTCCTGCTCTTAGGACTGGGAACGCTTCGAATGACAGGCACCGAGATGCATTTGGGCGAGAACCAGGCAGTGCTCGACTTCTTCGCATCCTTTGATTCCGAATCCTTCCTCACCACCCTGATCTTCCTCTTGTTAGGAGGTATTCTTACCTTCTGCGTGCAGTCATCGGCAGCCGTCATGGCCATTACCATGATTCTCTGCTCCAGTGGTGCCTTGCCCATCTATCAGGGTATTGCATTGGTCATGGGTGAGAACATCGGAACCACCATTACCTCTAACCTCGCCGCCCTCTCCGCCAATACACAGGCTCGTCGTGCTGCCTTGGCACACATGTTCTTCAATGTGTTTGGCGTCATCTGGATCTTGTTTGTCTTCCGTCCCTTCATCGATGCCGTCTGTGGACTCGTAGGCTATGACGTCACGATGCAGAAAGAAGCTGTCGAGGCCAGCGTGTTCCTGGCCAATGCAGCCAAGCTAAGTTTCGTGCTGGCAGCCTTCCACACCTGTTTCAACGTGGCCAACACCATGATACTGATCTGGTTCATTCCACAGATTGAACGTTTCGTATGCTGGGTCATCAAGCCCAAGAAAGTCGACGAGGAAGACGAGTTCCGTTTGCATTTCATCACCTCTGGTATCATGAAAACCCCCGAGCTTTCCGTGCTCGAGGCCCAGAAAGAGATCCAGTCGTTCTCGGAACGCATGCAGCGCATGTTTAACATGGTACGCGAACTGCTCACCCTCTCCAGCAGCGCCACCAACAAAAAAGACAACAAGGCCGGCGACTTCAACAAACTGTACACCCGTATTGAGAAATACGAAGGCATCAGTGACAACATGGAACTTGAGATTGCCAAATATCTCGACTCCGTGAGCGACGCCCACCTTTCCGATGACACAAAGGCCAAGATCCGTGCTATGCTCCGCGAGATCTCCGAACTGGAGAGTATCGGCGATGCCTGCTTCAATATGGCCCGTACCATCTCGCGCAAATACAATGGCAAGGAAGATCACTTCATTGAAAAGCAGTATGACCATATCCACCAGATGATGGAACTGACGGACCAGGCACTGGCCCAGATGAACCGTCTGATGCTGGGGCGCAAGGAGTCTTTCGACGTTAACCGTTCGTTTAACATCGAGCACGAGATAAACAACTACCGCAACCAGCTGAAGACACAGAACATCACAGACGTCAATAACCACGAATACACCTACGCAGTGGGCACCATTTATATGGATATCATCAACGAATGCGAGAAGTTGGGCGACTATGTGGTGAATGTCGTTGAAGCCCGTCTGGGTCTCCGTTAATGGAAAAGGACATCGTCAAAGGCTACATCCGTTACCTGAAGTTGCAACGAGGCATGTCTGGCAACACCCTCGATGCCTATCAGCACGACCTGCGCAAGCTGCTCGATTATCTGAAAGGCGAAGAGAAAGATGTGCGCGAGGCAACGCTTGAGGATTTGGAGCATTTCTCTGCAGGGTTACACGATATCGGCATCAACGCCAGAAGCCAGTGCCGTATCCTGAGTGGCGTCAGGAGTTTTTTCCGCTTCCTGCAGCTAGACGGCTATCGCGACGATGACCCCACGGAACTATTGGAATCGCCGCAGATTGGCAAGCACTTGCCCGAGGTGTTGTCACCTGAAGAGATCGACGCCCTGGAGTCCAGCATCGACCTCTCGAAATGGGAAGGTCATAGAAACCGTGCCATCATCGAGGTACTCTTCTCCTGCGGACTGAGAGTGAGCGAACTCGTCAACCTGAAGCTCTCCAACCTTTATATAGAAGAGGAATATGTACGCATTTTAGGTAAAGGCAACAAGGAACGGCTCGTGCCAATATCACAGCGGGCCATCAGGGAATTAGACTTTTGGTTCAGCGACCGCAATCTGATGCGCATCAAGCCTGGCGAGGAGGACTATGTCTTTCTGAACCGCTACGGCAGTCATCTGACGCGGACAATGATACTCATCATGATCAAGCGACAGGCAGAAACTGCAGGCATTCAGAAAACCATCTCACCCCATACCCTGCGCCACTCCTTTGCCACAGCCCTTTTGGAAGGTGGCGCCGACCTGCGCATCATCCAGGCGCTATTAGGCCACGAGAGCATTGGCACCACAGAGATCTACACACACATCGACACCACCACTCTCCGGAGAGAGATTCTGGAGCACCATCCGCGAAACATAAAGAAGTAAAAATCAAAAAAAGCTGGCTTTATTGCAACTTTTCACTATTCACTATTCACTTTTCACTTTTTTTCAGTACCTTTGCACCCAAATTTGAAGCATTATGTCATACTTATTTTCATCAGAATCAGTATCAGAGGGACATCCCGACAAAGTGGCCGACCAAATCAGCGACGCCATCTTAGACCAGTTTCTGGCTTACGACGACAAAGCCCGTTGCGCCATCGAATCGTTTGTGACAACCGGACAGGTTGTCATCATGGGTGAGGTGCGCAGCGAAGTATACATCGACCTCCAGACCATTGCCCGCAACACCATCAAGCGCATCGGCTATACCAAGGCCGAGTATCAGTTCGACGGCAATTCGTGCGGTATTCTGAGCGCCATTCATGAGCAGAGCGCCGATATAAACCGCGGTGTAGACAACGGCAATGAAGACGAACAGGGCGCTGGCGACCAGGGCATGATGTTCGGCTATGCCACCAATGAAACGGAGAACTATATGCCCGTCAGTCTGGATCTGGCCCACCTTATTATGCGTACACTGGCAGACATCCGTAAGGAAGGCGAGGTGATGACTTACCTCCGCCCCGATGCCAAAAGTCAGGTGACAGTGCAGTACAGCGACGACGGCATCCCCGAGCGTATCGATACGATTGTGGTCAGCACGCAGCACGATGAATTCGACGATGACGAGAAGATGCTGACCAAGATCAAGGACGATGTTCTCAAAATCCTCATTCCACGCGTCAAACAGCAAATTCACTCCAAGAAGGTACTCGACCTCTTTGGTTCCGATATCAAGTATTACGTCAACCCCACCGGCAAATTCGTCATTGGCGGCCCGCACGGAGACACAGGCCTCACAGGTCGCAAAATTATCGTCGACACCTATGGTGGCAAAGGCGCTCATGGCGGTGGTGCCTTCTCAGGCAAAGATTCCTCGAAGGTTGACCGCAGCGCTGCCTACGCAGCCCGCCACATTGCGAAAAACATGGTAGCTGCTGGTGTGGCCGACGAGATGCTTGTACAGGTTAGCTATGCCATCGGCATCGCACGTCCAATGAACATCTATGTCAACACCTATGGCCGCAGCAAAGTCCAGATGTCTGACGGTGAGATTGCCAAGAAGATCGAGCAGCTCTTCGATCTACGTCCGAAAGCCATCGAGCGCACCCTTAAGCTGCGCCAGCCAATGTATGTCGAGACAGCCGCCTACGGACACATGGGCCGTAAATCGGAAGTGGTGAAGAAGACATTCACCAGCCACTATCACGAGACGAAGACCATCGACGTGGAACTGTTCACATGGGAGAAGCTCGACCGCGTGGAGGATATTCGCAAAGCCTTCGGACTGTCATAACCAATGCTGACACAGGATAGTATCTTAACGAGCACACCCGCCACAGACCTCATTGCCGATACCGTGGTGAGACAGCCGGCGAAGCCACAGACACCCCACCAGGTACTGCAGTTATTGCCCAAGGATGCAACGCCCGAACAGCAGGACTCCGCCATCCAGTCGTGGTTTCAGCCTGGCGAGATACACTATAGTGAACAGCCTGACACGCTCCATCTGCCAGGCCACGACAAAGGCCACAACCCCCGCGACATCCGCATACCCGACTACAACAAGGAAAGTTTCCTGGCCGACGACAGCCTCTATCATCCCGAACTAGCACACGAGCCCTTCGGTATGGCCGGCGACCCCATCCCCTATCACATCCGAAACGACAACGTCATCAGTTCCCTCCTACTGGGATGTTTCATCTTGTCATTGCTGGCATTTGCCATGAGTAGGAGCTACATCGTTCATCAGGTCAGCAACTTCTTCTATATACCCAGACGCGAGGATATCAAGACACCAACCGCAAACGAAATGGTAGCCCTGTTATTCTTCGCCATCCAGTCCTGCCTGCTATGGGCCTTGGAATACTTCTTCTATGTCAAGGCCTACGTTGCCGATACCTTTATCTTCAAAGAGGAATACATGTTCATCGGACTCCTCTTCCTGATCATCTTCCTCTATACGATTCTGAAATATCCGCTATATACGCTGGTGAATTACACCTTCTTCTTAGGAGAAAATAATGGACAATGGCAATACAACATGCTGTTGCTTTCCACCATCGAGGGAACCTTGCTGTATCCGGCCGTCTTACTACAGAGCTATTTCGAGGCCTCACCGCAAAATGTGCTTTTATACGCCCTTTTCGTACTCGTTTTAGTTAAAATCTTCACTTTTTACAAGTGTTATGTTATCTTTTTCAGAAAAAACGAGCTGTTTCTGCAGATTATTTTGTACTTTTGCACCCTCGAAATCATCCCTTTGCTTGCACTTTGGGGTGGACTTGCAGTAATAACCAATGCATTGACAATAAATTATTAGGACACCGATGATCAAAAAGATTCTGGTTTCACAACCTAAGCCAACAAGTGAGAAGTCGCCGTATTACGATATCGCGAACAGATTTGATGTGGAATTGATTTTCCGTCCATTCATCAAGGTTGAAGGCATCACTGCCAAGGAGTTCCGTACACAGAAAGTGAATATCTTGGACTATACTGCCGTTGTCTTCACCTCGCGCCATGCCATTGACCATTTCTTCAATATGGCAAAGGAACTGCGCGTCACGATACCTGAGGATATGAAATACTTCTGTGTGACAGAAACCATCGCCCTCTATATCCAGAAATACGTGCAGTATCGCAAGCGCAAAGTCTTCTTCGGAGAAACGGGCAAGATCGACGATCTGGTGCCTACTATGGTAAAGCACAAGAACGAGAAATATCTCGTGCCGATGAGCGACGTGCATACCAACAGCCTCGAGGTACTGTTTGATTCCAAAAAACTGCAACACTGCGAGTGCGTTATGTATAAGACCGTCAGCAACGACTTCACCCCAGAAGAAGTGAAGACCTTCGACTATGACATGCTGATATTCTTCAGCCCCTCTGGTATTGAGTCGCTGATGAAGAACTTCCCCAACTTCAAGCAGGACAAGATTGCCATCGCAACCTTTGGTCCTACCACTGCAAAGGCAGCAAGGGATGCCGGTCTGCGACTCGACATCGAGGCACCATCCGAGAAATATCCTTCGATGACGGGTGCCCTTCAGCATTATCTGATCGAGAATCAAGAGTAACTATACATTATTATATATATAATGGCGGGCATCGCGTCTCCGACCTTCAACAAGCGAGAGCGCATCGTCAGCAGAAAACTGATAGAACAGCTCTTCAGTAAAGACAGCAGTTTTTCCGTTTCTGTCTTTCCCTTGCGGATTGTTGTCATGGAGACGGCACGCATGGCAGACGATATACCCGTACAAGTTTTGGTTAGTGTATCAAAACGGCATTTCAAACATGCGGTGGACCGTAACAGGGTCAAGCGCCAGGTGCGTGAGGCCTACCGCCACCACAAACAGATACTGACCGCAAAGGTGCAACAGACGCAGACCCTCGCCATCGCTTTCATCTGGCTGGCCGACAAGCACCACGAGAGTGCGACGATAGAGAAATGCGTTAAGAGATTATTGGGAAAAGTGGCTGACAGACTATGAACATCATCCGACAAATAGGCCATTACGTATCAAAAGCATTGGTCTTCATCCTGTGCCTGCCCATCGTCTTCTACCGCACCTGCATTACGCCCTATACCCCTGCCACGTGCCGATTTACACCCACGTGCAGCGAATATGCCCGACAGGCGTTGCAAAAGCATGGTCCCATCAAGGGTCTTTGGCTGGCTATCCGCCGCATCCTGCGATGTCATCCTTGGGGCGGCTCCGGTTACGATCCGGTACCGTAGAAGTGAATAATTAAAGAAAAAGATATGAAAAAGAATTTTGTTGAAGAACTGAAATGGCGCGGTATGCTGGCACAGATGATGCCAGGCACCGAGGAACTTCTCCAGAAGGAGATGGTAACCGCTTACCTTGGTACAGACCCCACAGCCGACTCCCTGCACATTGGTCACCTTTGCGGCATCATGATGCTGCGTCACCTGCAGCGTTGCGGCCATAAACCCATCATTCTCGTAGGTGGTGCCACCGGTATGATCGGCGACCCCTCAGGCAAAAGCCAGGAGCGTAACCTGCTTAATGCCGAGACACTCTATCACAACCAGGAGTGCATCAAGAAACAGGTATCCAAGTTCCTCGACTTCGAGTCGAAGGATGCCAATGCCGCTGAGATGGTTAACAACTACGACTGGATGAAGGACTTCACCTTCCTCGATTTTGCACGTGAGGTGGGTAAGCATATCACCGTCAACTATATGATGGCTAAGGACAGCGTGCAGCAGCGTCTGAACGGTACGGCCCGCGATGGTCTCTCCTTCACCGAGTTCACCTATCAGCTCCTGCAGGGCTATGACTTCCTCTACCTCTATCAGCATAAGAACTGTAAGCTGCAGTTGGGCGGCAACGACCAATGGGGTAACATCACTACCGGTACGGAGCTCATCCGCCGCACACTGGGTTACGAGAACGAGGCCTTTGCCCTCACCTGCCCACTTATCACCAAGAGCGACGGTAAGAAGTTCGGCAAGACTGAGAGCGGCAACATCTGGCTCGATCCCAAGCGCACCACACCGTATAAGTTCTATCAGTTCTGGCTGAATGTCAGCGACGACGATGCAGAGAAGTATATAAAGATATTTACCTCTCTGGAGAAAGACGTGATCGACGCCCTCATCGAGGAGCACAAGCAGGATCCTGGCCGTCGTGTGCTGCAGAAGCGCCTGGCAGAGGAAGTAACCGTATTGGTTCACTCGCAGGAAGCCCTCGATGCAGCTATTGAAGCCTCTAACCTGCTCTTCGGCAAGTCAACGAAAGAGGGACTGGAGAAGCTCGACGAGCAGACCTTCCTCGACGTATTCGACGGTGTGCCTCAGTTTGAGATCACCAAGGATCAGCTCGGTCAGCCTGCCATCGAACTGCTCACGACCATTGCCCCCGTCTTTCCCTCGAAGGGTGAGATGCGCAAGATGGTACAGGGTGGCGGTGTCAGCCTCAACAAAGAGAAGCTCACCGATCAGAACCGTGAGATAACCGCCGACGATCTCATTGATGGCAAGTATCTGCTGGCCCAGAAAGGCAAGAAGAACTACTACTTGCTCATCGTAAAGTAATATTTGGCTGCAAAATTTTGGTACTTCAAATTAATTTTGTACCTTTGCAGCCGAATTTGGACGATGGTGTAATGGTAACACTACAGGTTTTGGTTCTGTCATTCCCGGTTCGAATCCGAGTCGTCCAACTACTAAAACAACTTCTAAAACAAACAGAATTATGGCAAATCTATTTTCACTCGAAGGTAAGAATGCATGGATTACTGGTGCATCTTACGGTATTGGTTTCAACATCGCCAAGGCGTTCGTGGCTGCTGGCGCAAAAAACATTATTTTCAACGACATCAACGAGGCTGCCCTGCAGCGTGGTCTGGACAACTACAAGGAAGCTGGCATCAGCAACGTAAAGGGATACGTCTGCGACGTAACTGACGAGAACGCTGTGAAGGCCCTTGTGGAGAAAATTCATCAGGAGGTGGGTCAGATTGACATCCTCGTAAACAATGCAGGTATCATCAAGCGCATCCCCATGCACGAGATGAAGCGCGCAGAGTTCCAACAGGTGATCGACATCGACCTCGTTGGTCCGTTTATCTGCTCCTCGGCTGTGATTCCAGAGATGATGGAGCGTCGCGAGGGTAAGATCATCAACATTTGCTCAATGATGTCGGAGTTGGGCCGCGAGACCGTCAGCGCCTATGCAGCTGCCAAAGGCGGTCTGAAGATGCTTACACGCAACATTTGCTCGGAATATGGCGAGTACAACATCCAGTGTAACGGTATCGGCCCGGGTTACATTGCAACCCCACAGACGGCTCCTCTCCGCGAGCGTCAGGCTGATGGCAGCCGCCACCCGTTCGACAGCTTTATCTGTGCCAAGACACCGGCCGGACGTTGGCTTGATCCATCGGAGCTGGGTGGACCCGCCGTCTTCCTCGCATCGCATGCTTCTGACGCCGTGAATGGTCATGTGCTCTATGTCGATGGCGGTATTCTCGCCTATATCGGCAAACAACCGAAATAAATCGGCACGAAAAAAGGGGTTCCGAAAGGAGCCCCTAAATTTTTGTTTACAAAATGAGGTTTAGAGAGCGTCTGCGAGCTCAGCACCTGCCTTAAACTTAGCAACCTTCTTAGCAGCAATCTTGATCTTCTGCTTGGTAGCGGGGTTGATACCCTCACGAGCCGGGCGCTTGGCAACACTGAATGTACCAAAGCCAACGAGCTGAACTTTGTCACCTGCCTTCAGTGCATCCTTAATAGCTGCTACTGTGGCGTCAAGAGCCTTCTTTGAATCTGCCTTTGTGAGACCTGCACCAGCTGCAATCTTCTCAATCAATTCTGTTTTGTTCATAATGTTGTTAATTTAAAAATTTATAGTAAAAGTTGAAATAATCATGAAATCCTTCGCAAATATAAGAGAAAGTTATTAAAAAAACAACAAAAAAACCGAAAAAATTACTTTTTTATTGAAAAATAGTTGATAATGACTAATTTTTAGTCCAAAAACGAGATAATTTTCGTAATTTTGCGCCAAAATAATGAAAAGTGCCTGTGCACAGGATTAAAGATTACAAATTAGATTATAACGGAAAAAGATGTTTCGCATACCCACCATTACAAAGAATCTGTTGATTATCAACTTCATTGCCTTTTTGGCTACGATAGTTCTTCAGATGCGTGGAATCGACCTCGCTGATGTCGGTGGTCTTCACTTTTTCATGGCCGAGGATTTCCACTTCTACCAACTGGTCACCTATCTCTTTCTGCACGCCAATTTCATGCACATTCTGAGTAATATGTTTGGCTTGTGGATGTTCGGTTGTGTGATAGAGAATGTATGGGGCCCGAAGAAATTCCTTTTTTATTACATTTGTTGCGGTATTGGTGCTGGAATCTGTCAGGAAATCGCGCAGTTTGTGTCGTTTTATCTGACTATCAACGAGCAGGATCCGAGCATCGGCGTGGCTGAACTCTTCGTGGTAGGTCAACAACTCAGTCATCAGTTAAACGCCTGGACGACAATCGGTGCCTCGGGTGCCGTTTATGCCGTCATACTCGCCTTTGGCATGTCGTTTCCCAACGAGCGGTTGTTTATCATACCCTTCCCCTTCCCCATCAAGGCCAAGTGGTTTGTACTTGGTTACGTAGCCATCGAGTTCTATTCGTCGATTACCGCAGCTGGCGACGGTGTCGCCCATACGGCACATCTGGGTGGTATGCTATTCGGCTTCTTGATGATACGCTACTGGAACCGCCACCCCGAGACGAACTTCAACAACAGTCGCGGGCGCGAGTTCTTCGAGAACCTGAAGCGCAATTTCGACCAGCGCCAGCAGCAGAAACGCCCCGACAATCCCCACATGCATGCGGAGCGGGGTGGTTCGAAGGAGGACGATATGGCTTATAATGCCCGAAAGCGCCAGAACCAAGAGGAAATAGACGCCATACTCGACAAGATCCGCAAGAGTGGCTACGACAGTCTGACCAAAGAGGAGAAACAGAAACTGTTTGAAGCCAGCAAGCAATGATCAAGCAAATCAAATCGTTTGTTGTCAACCTGATTGCCGGTGCCAATATCGCCACGATCCTATTGATGCTGCTGGCCGGCTATTCCGACCGGCTGAATCCAGAACAACACCCTATGCTGTCGGTGCTGGGCATGACGTTTCCGATCTTCCTTATCGCGAACCTGCTGTTTCTGTTCTTCTGGCTCACCGTAAAGTGGAAGCGGGCGTGGATTCCAATTGTCGGCTATGCTGCGGCCTACGTGCCCATCACGCTGTTCATGCCCGTCAATTTGCGTCAGGATGTGCCAGAGGGTGCCATCAAGCTCAT
>Ga0247611_10005120_pt1 | contig 17643 bp, 7 predicted proteins | sample 177DNAGHGhighgp2_FD_192422 | JGI IMG/M metagenome (GOLD analysis project Ga0247611, IMG submission 192422) | Sheep rumen microbial communities from Palmerston North, Manawatu-Wanganui, New Zealand - 1770 DNA GHGhigh gp2 | ecosystem: Host-associated > Mammals > Digestive system > Stomach > Rumen ... | reverse complement strand
CGTGACAGGCTTCAACGATGGTGTAGATCTCCAACTGGCGTTGCGAGAACTTACCGCTGACAGGCATCGTGCGCGTGTTGTCGGAACAATAGTCGTTGAGTTCGCAACCAGCGTCGCAGAGTGCCAGGCGTCCTTCCTCAAGTTTGGCGTCAGATGGGTTGCCGTGCATGATTTCCCCGTGCTGAGTGAAGATGGTGGCAAAGCTGACGCCCTGAGCCAGACTGCGGGCCACACCGTCGACCTGTCCACCTACAAAGCGTTCGGTAATGCCCGGACGAATCAGCAGCTGGGCTGTGGTATGCATCGCATAACCCACATCGCAGGCCCGCTCGATGGCCTCAATCTCCTGAGGCTCCTTCGTGGCACGCATCTTTACCACAGCCTTGATCAACTGCAACGAGGCAGCTTCCTTCTGCTGTGAGGGATGGATGCCCAGCAGGTCCATGATCTGAATCTTTGTGTCGAAGCGATAGGGGGGCAGGAAGTGAAATTTCTTAGGGGTTAGAGATTTGAGGTGAGTGGTTAGAGATTCCATCGGGGCGGTCTTGGTGATGCCTACCTCGGCGGCCAGATCGGCTACCGAGGGGGTGTATCCCATCCACACGATATCCTCTACGTCGATATCATCGCCGAAGAGCATCTCCTCGTCGTTGTCGATGTCGATCACGCCCACGAGTCCGTCGCGGTGCTGTCCGAAATAATAGAGGAATGTCGAGTCCTGTCGCATCGGGGCATACGAGTTAGCCGGATAGTTGGCTGGTGCCTCGTTGTTACCGAAGAGGATAATCACGCCTTGGCCTACGAGTTTCTTCAGCTCCTGCCGGCGTCGGATATAGGTTTCTTTACTGAACATATTGCAAGTTTTGTTGTTATTCGTCAATTTGTCTGCAAAGATATACATTATTTATGAATTAACCTAACCCTTTGCGTCATTTTTTTGTATAATCGTGTGGGTTTGGTTAAAAAAAGTTATAATATTAAAGATATATTAATGATGTTGGTGCGAAAAAGCAGATAATTCCTAATTTTGCCGTCAGATATCATGTAAGGAGTTGATGGTTAATCGGATACTACTAGCATTTCTGCTCTCCTTGCTGGCTTCGTTCAGCATGGCTCAGACAGAAGTCAAGGCCGACAGTATTGCTGTCGAGGCTGATCGCTGTGTATCCGTATCTCACCCCGTTTTCAACCTGGGCACCAACCTGCTCTACGACGTTGCCGCCATGCCTACACTGGGACTGGAGGTGGCTCTCTCGCGCCGGATATCGTTGGCTGCCAGCGGCACTTACGGATGGTTCGACGGCTGGATCTTCTCGGATAAGGTGCATGTCGTTACCGCCGATGCCGAGCTGCGCTACTGGCTTGGTAGCCGGTCCGTCATCCTGCATCGAGGCCTGCATCTGGGTGTCTATGGGGCCTACTACCGATACGATTTCCTCTTCAACGGCGACGGTCAGCAGGCCAAGTTCAACTGGGGTGCTGGTCTCAACTGTGGCTATGCCGTTCCCCTGAGCCGCTACTTCAGCCTCGACTTCAACATCGGGGTGGGCTATGTCGCTGGCGATTACAAGACTTACGAGGTGAGCAACGACGACTATCATCACAACGTGTGGACGGCCAATAAGGTGCGCCATTTCTTCGGTCCCACGAAGGCAGGCATCACGCTGGTGTGGCATCTCGGACGCTCCTCCGCTCAGAAATCACCGAAATCATCGAAAGGAGGTGGCCGATGAAAGTCCGATACCTGCTTTTCGCGGCACTGGCCCTCGGTTCGTGCGATGCCGACCTTCGCGACTTGTGCTACAATCACAACCACGCTGGCGACGTGAACCTCGTCTTTGATTGGCAGAAGGCCCCTCAGATCAGCGCCAAGGGCATGACGGCCCTGTTCTACAACCAGGATCTCGCATCTTCCGAGCCCGAACGTTACGACTTCTCGGGTAATCAGGGCGGCAAGGCGCGGCTCTCAATGGGTACCTACAACGTTCTGGCTTATAACAACGATACGGAGACTATTCTTCTGCGCGGCACGGATTCCCCCAAAACACTCGAGGCCTATACCCGCTACTCGTCTATCGAGGAGGGCACCCAACTGACGCGCAGCGGTATGCCCAGGGGGGCTGCCGAAGACGAGCCCGTCATCCTCGAGCCCGACCCCATCAGCTGTAAGCTGAGCGACCCCTTCTCCATCGAGATGGACCAGGCGCAGACCATCACCCTGCAACCTGAGCTGCGGTATCGCGATGTGACCATCACCATCACCGACGTACCCAACCTGCAATACACCTCTCAGTTCGGCGCTTCGCTCTCTGGTCTGGCACCTTCGGTGAACATGGCCACAGGCAAGGTAGGCGAGGGGTGTGCCACAGAGGCTTTTACGGGACTCGCCATCGATGGATACACGCTTGTCTTCCACGTCAGGATCTTCGGACACTGCCCCGACGTCACCAACCAGCATATCCTCACCATCTATGCCATCCTCGCCGATGACTCGAAATGGTATTACTCCGTCGACGTCACCGAGCAGATGCACGACGAGGCTCAGAATCCTGATGAGGATGAGGAGATCAACATCCAGCTCCACGATTTGCCCATACCCAAGCCCATCGTCAACGGTTCTGGTTTCCAGCCAACGGTTGACGGCTGGCAGAGTGTAGAGATTAATGTCACGATGGACGATTAGACGTATAAGTGTATTTTTTACATCTCTTTACCTAATTAATAGATGAAATGTTTAAAATGCGATAATTTATGTAGAAAATTCGACAATTTTTGCAATATAATGACCAAAACTTAAAAAAAAAGCCCAAAAAATTTGGAAATTTGTCGCCTTATGCCTATATTTGCAGCTGAAAATGAACTATTTATAACATAGAGTATAAACAAAACATTATTTTAAGATGAATACAAAAAAACTTTTTTTCTTCGCAATCGCAGCCCTCGGGCTCGCCGCTTGCAGCAACGACGAGGTCGTAGACACCATCGCCACCAGCGAGGCTAATGAAATCAGCTTTAGACCACTAACAAACAATGTGACTCGTGCAGCAAGTGTTGCAGATGTCACAACGGCAAATCTGATATCATTTACTGTTAATGCTATGAAGGCATCGACTGAGACTCCTTATTTTTCAAATGCAGTTTATACAGGTACTTCCGGTGGAACATTTACTTGCACAACAAAGTATTATTGGCCAGAATCAGAAAGTTTGGATTTTTACGCCTATGCACCTGCTGATAATGGGCAGGTAACATACACCAACTACAAGACTTTCACCGTGACTCCAACTGCTGGTACTGATCCTGCAAATCAAGTAGATTTGGTATATGCTGCCACAAAGGGAAAGAATAAAGCATCAAATAGCGGTGGTGTAACTCTCAATTTCCGTCATACAGGTGCAAAGATTGTCTGCAAAGTGCAGAATACATCTTCTTCATTGAAATTTGGAGTTGAAGGATGGAAAGTTGGATATCTTTATCCAAATGGTACATTTGTATTTGCTGATGCCAATACTGATGGCAACAACACAGGTGCAGGTACAACCCTGTCATTCGCTCAGTGGACTCCTGGTGGCACAAAAGCTTATAGTGTAGAATATGCATCGACTTTTGATAAGGTTGACATTACAGCAAGTGCAGCAGCGACTAATCTTTCTGGTGAGTTTATTCTTGTTCCTCAGACTTTGACCGCAGCAACTGCATATGCTAATAGTGGAGAAGCTGCTGTGGGAGATAAACTAAATAACACCTTTATCGCTGTAAAACTGTATGCTTTGAATAATACTACAGCAGGTGAATTGATTGCAGGTGGCGGCACAACTGCCAGCCCTACAACTATTTGGGCTATTTGGCCAATAGGTGGATATGACTGGGAGCCTGGAAAGAAATACACTTACACCATTGACTTAGCAGGATGTGGATATTATGAAACGAATCAAGACACGAATGAAGATCTTGATCCCATTCTTGATGGTGCAGAAATCAAGTTTGTTTCTGTAACTGTTGATGAATGGACAGAAGTAGCAAAGGCTGTTCCTGAGTCATAAGAGCAGATCACGGGGACAGGTCATTGATCTTTTTACAATAGAGGGAGGCATTTGCTTCCCTCTTTTTCTGTTTCGCGTTGCAGCGTTGCACGTTGCAGCGTTGCCGTAAGGAGTATAGTAACTATTTTCATAGTTATTCTGTTTATCAAAACCGGACAGCCCCCCGTGTGCAGTTGTAGTTTCATAACGACAAACTGGTAGTTTCATTACGAGAAACCCTTGCTTAGTCGGTACCTAACTGTTGCTCGGGTGGCAGGAAAAGGTCGCATTGGTCGCAGTGCGACCATGCTACCGCTTACTCTTAGCCAAAAAGTCGCATAAACATCTTCAGGTAATCTTCATTTTTGTTTAAAACGCCTGTATTTATGCACCTTTTCCGATATTGATGATGAGAGAGGTAACATGGTCGCAGTGCGACCATGCGACCCCCCGAGACAACGCGCCTTCGTGTCTGTCGAACACAATGGGTCAGAGGAACGGTGTGCACGCCGCGGGGCTCTCTTTCAATGATTTTTGCATAAAGATTTGGAAGTTTCGAAAATATTGTCTAAATTTGCGGCTGTAAAGGAATAGCAGAACGTCATGGATGTAGCATTCATTCTGGATACTTTTTACATAGTAAAAAAACGGCGAATTGTTTGGTAGAGTCAAAATAATGCATTAACTTTGCACCAATGAAACAGAGTATATTATTTTTCCTGGGGACGCTACACAGGGGGACAGACCCTGTGTGCACGTTTGCAAGGCAATATGGACATTAGAATGGTTAAGCGCAAGCAATCAGATATAAAGAAGGCTGCACAGAAGTTTGTAGCTGAATGGAAGAATCGTGGCAAGGAAGACAAGGACTACGTGGAGTTCTGGGAAGACTTGCTGGAAGATGTTTTTGGAGTACCCAAAGCGAGAAAGGAGATAGAGCCTCAATCGCCAGTAAAATTTGAGGGTACCACCAAACGTATCGACATTCGTGTTAAGACTTCGAAGGTCATTATTGAACAGAAAAGCAAAGACGTTAGTCTTGATGAAAAGCAGAAACAGAGTGGCAAGGATGCCAATGGTAATCCATTGGAACTCACCCCAATTGACCAGGGTATTCGCTATTACAACAACACCGACACGCCAGAACAGGGACGCTATGTCGTTGCTTGTAATTTCAGGGAGTTCGAAATATGGGACAGCTATCACAAGAATTCACCCCACCACCGTATCTTGCTTGAGGAATTGCCAGCCAGATGGCGCGAACTGAAATTCTTGGTTGAACCTTACAGACCAGTAGGTTATGTGGATGAAAAACGTGAAGAACGTGTTTCGAGCACAGCCAGCGAATACGTCAGGAATCTGTATGACACCATCTACGACAGCAAAAAAGAATGGACGAAGCCAGAATTGCAGTCATTGAATATGTTCTGTGTTCGCGTTGTATTCTGTTTGTTCGCTGAAGATGCCGGTATTTTCGACGATGGCCAGTTCTCTACATTCCTTGAGAAATTCACAGCCACAGACCTCAGCAAGAAGTTTGATGCGCTGTTTTTCTGGCTCGACATGACCGATGCCAGAAGACGTGAGTATTATAAACTTGCCGACATTGAGGTTCAGAACTTTCCATATGTGGATGGAGGTTTGTTTAATAACACAGACCTTTACGAAACGCCTGCCATTAACCAAGCTGCTTACGATATTCTGAAAAGTGCTTGGAGTTTGAAACTGAAAGATACCGATGAAACGTTTGACTGGAGCGAGATTTCACCAACAAACTTCGGTTGTATCTTTGAAAGTACGGTAGACAGCGATGTGCGCGAATCGGGTGGAATGCACTACACGACACCCTCGAATATCCATCGCGTGATAGACCCGCTGTTTCTTGACAATTTGAAAACAGAGTTGGAGAGGATAGTGAATCTGCCGATTGGAACGCCCATTGAGAAAAACCGTAAGTATAAGGAATTGGAGACCTATCGCAATCGATTGGCCGACATGCGTTTCCTCGACCCAGCCTGCGGTAGCGGTAACTTCCTGACAGAATGTTACAAATCACTTCATGAACTGGAACTGAAAGCTATTGAAAGTGAACTGGAATTCCAACACGATGCCATTCTGCCCAACACCGACCCATGTAGAGTTCGTATGGGACAATTCTATGGTATAGAGATTGACCATTTTGCAGCCAGTGTTGCCCGAGCCTCGTTGTGGATTGCTGCTTGTCAGTTGATACAACAGACGGCCAAGGTGCTGCATTGTGCCATTGAGCCGTTGCCACTAGATAAGAATAACTATGTGGTGCATGGGGATGCTCTCGAAGTTGACTGGGAGACGGTATTGAAGCCTAACAAGAATCATCCGACTTATATTATCGGCAATCCGCCATTCAAAGGTGCAAGAGGTGGTAATGACACTAAAGAAGAGAAAGAACGGAAGAAGGCAATAATGCAATCCGTTATGAACGAGGTCAACGCCAAGGGCAAGCCCGTATGGGCCAACGTTGGTGATATGGATTTTGTGTGTGCATGGTACGCCAAAGCTGCCCGATATATGCAAGGCCGTCCTTTTGTAAAGGCTGCATTTGTATCCACCAATAGTATCGTGCAAGGTGAACAGGCTGTAATTCTATGGAAACCGCTGATGGAGCACTATAAATTGAGAATCTCATTTGCTTGGCGTACCTTCAAGTGGTTTAACGAGGCAAAGAAAGTTGCCCAGGTTCATTGTGTGATAGTAGGATACTATTGTGGCAAAAAGCAAGATGAATCCTGCCATATCTTCGAGGAAGGGAAGGCAGATGTCACTTGCGACCATATTAATAATTATCTCCTTGCAGCACCGACATATTTCATAAATCCAAATTTAAAGAAACCACTTTGTGAAGAAGCAAAAGAAATAGGAATCGGCAATAAACCTATTGACGGAGGCTTTTATTTGTTCACAAAAGAGGAAAAAGACGAGTTTGTGAAAGATGAGCCCCATAGTGCTAATTATTTCCGTTTATGGTATGGCTCACAGGAATTCACCAGCGGCATACCTCGCTATTGTTTATGGTTAGGAGATTGTGAACCTGACGAATTAAGTAAAATGCCTAATTGCATGAAAAGAATAGAAGCGGTTCGTCAGTATAGATTAAAGAGTGATAACGCCCAAACAAGGGAATTAGCAGATAAGCCCACTCGTTTTCATGTTGAAAATATGCCAGAAAGCAACTACCTTGTTATGCCTGAAGTTTCAACTCAACGTCGAAAGTACATTCCTTTTGGCTACATGACTCCAGACATACTTTGTAGTAATAAAGTACGTTTGATGCCTGATGCCACTCCTTATCATTTTGGTATATTGGAGTCTAGGGTACACATGGCATGGATGCGTGTGGTATGTGGTCGCATGAAGAGTGACTATAGCTATTCTATAGAGATTGTTTACAACAACTTCCCATGGCCACATAACATAACAGACGAACAGGTAAAACGTATATCAGAATCTGCTCAGGCTATTCTCGATGCCCGCAATAATCACTCCAGCAGCACATTGAGGCAGCTCTATGAGCCAACCCTGATGCCGTCCGATCTGGTTGATGCCCATCGCAAGAACGACCGTGCAGTTTTTGCAGCTTATTCTTATCTTGGCATCACTTCTGAAATGACTGATGAAGAAATCGCGTTGGTTTTGCTTAAAGAGAGCGTGCGTTTAGCTACGCCCAAACCAAAAAAACGTAAGAAGGCAAAGAGTCGTAAAACAACTATAAAGTCAAAATAATAGATCGGTTTGCTCTATCCGAAGATAACAGGAGAAGGGATGATAGGTCAGGTGTCGCTTTGTTTACTCGGAGAGTAAATTATTCGGCAAATTGTTTGGTGGAGTCAAAATAATGCATTAACTTTGCACCAATGAAACAGAGTGTGCTATTTTTCCAAAGAATAAGCCTCCTGCTGTCAGCCCTTCTGCTGTTGGCAGGCTGCTCCAGTTCCGATAGTGAAGAACAAGAGAAGGGTGGGGATTCCCAACCGGAAATCCGCTTCAACGCCGATGTATGGCAAGTGATGGAACGCACCCGGGCAACGACGTTCGATAATGATGCCGCATTAAAATCTGAAGGTTTTAAGTGCTTTGCATATACAGCGGAAACGACGACTCCATATATCAACGGAGTAACTGTTAACTGGGTTGATGATACAGAGTGGCGTTTCAGCGATGGCAAGCACTATTGGCCCTCATCCAGCAGTCTCGATTTCTTTGCCTATTTGCCTGTTGAAAAACCTAGCTACATGTCAGAGCCTTCCTATAGCTATTCTTCTGGCCAGAAGTTGTCTTTCACATGCACGATGCCTATTACCAGTGCAACGCAGGGGAGTGGTGTAAAAGAATTCGTCTATGCATTTGCAGCAAATCAAAGCAAAAGCACCAATGGCGGTAGTGTAAATCTCACCTTCCATCATCCCTTCGCCCGCATCATATTGGCAGAAGGAACTATCGATGGCGAGGTTACTGTCACAGGCATCACGCTGAATAGCATCAAATATAACGAGACTTTTTCCTCAGGCAATTCGCCTCAATGGACATCAGCGGGTTCTACAGACAACTTCACAACAAGTGGATTTGGAGGTCCTTTTCTCGTCATTCCTCAAAGCTGGCCCGGTTCTATAGATGTAAACATCACTCGATCTGGAACTCCAGATGTTCTTTCAACAACAGTTGCCACAGAATGGGAAGCAGGCTATTCGTATACCTACACCATAAGCGTTAGCGGTGGCGGCCTCATTATAAATGTTGGAACAGATAAATATGCAGAACAATGGTGAACGAGAATATGAGGCGGAATATACGCATAGGACTGATGTTGGTACTTCTGCTACTGACAGGTGGTGTGGCGAATGCCATTAAAGTTACTTACAAGGTCATTAATAGAGATGGTGGTGTGGCTGTCACTTCGGCTGTTCAGACAATGACAGCGGGTGATGTTTTGTCGTTACCGGCAACTTATCGTACCCCCTTGATAGATGATGTAAATCAGCATTATCTCTACTATAAAGGTTGGACAGAAGGGACGAACGAATTTAGTGAATCTGTTAGTGTTGTACCAGGAGATCATGAAGAATGTACCATCTATGTTACCTATGATTGGCCCATAAGATCCGATTACGCAACTGATGATGACTATAATACTGCTCTTAATACGATATTGGCCGATAAAAATTTTAAAGAAAACCATTCATATTATAATATCAAACAGGGTGATTATTATCTTTATCAGTGGCAATGGAAAAATGATCCCAATGCCTATTATCAGAAAATAGGATCAGGAGATCTGAAAAATAAAACGATTACAGATGAGCTATTACTTTGGGAATACGACTTTACAGACCCATATGCTATATTGATAAAATCTGCGTCACTCAATAAATACATGTCAGTAGGAGATACCTATGGTGACATACGTCTTTATGATCTTGAAACAGCCAAGACTAAACTCCTGTGGTCCTTTATACTCGTTTGGGATTCAACAAACGAGTCTTACTTGCTGATGGTTGGAAACGACAACTTTGATAAGAACAGGAGTACAAATGCCTCTCAATATGGTGGTTATTTGATGCGCGATGCCACAACCAAGGCTCGCTATATCAAGAAGGATGATATAACAATTAGCGATGTAACTATGGAAACTGCGAGTACGGTAATCCCAACATTCTCATTAACAAAACACAGCGGTGGAGATCCATTAACGGTTACACTTGGCGAACAATCCATCAAATCTGCAATAGAGCTTCCCATTGCGTTGAACCGTAAGTTTTGTAATTATACATTTAAGTGTGAGTACCAAGAGAATGGAACCTATTCTGAAGGGGTATGGCACGAGATTACAACATATCCAGCATTGAATATGGATGGTGAAGGAAACCCTCTTCATATTACAATCAAAGTAGAATATACAGTCGATGCAGGTATTTTTGTTAGTAGTGAGGAATCTATTCCAGAAGAATCCTGGCATTCCCTTTGGGTGAATAATACACCAGTGCACCGCTCAGAAAGTGATAACATTACTACTGGTGCTATTTATAATGTGGATAATCAGAAGTTTGCGTTAGTGGGAGACCCGTATGAAGTGAAGCTCATCAATAAAGGGAAAGGTACTGGCAATTACTTTGGCGTGCCTAATGCCAGTGCTGTTGGTACAAAAGCCTCATGCTATACAGATGCGGCGGTGAACAAAGTCGTATGGGAAGTTATAGGTGGTTCCAGCTATACTGGTGATGAATTCTCGTTGCGTGAATACGGAACCTATAACAGTCCGAAGTACTTAGGCTCAAATACCCCGATGGTTTATCAGAGTACTCCAACCAGAATGAGAATCGTCGACGCCGCGCATCGCACAGTTACTTACCATATCATCAGATCAGATGACAGTGAGGCGATTAAAAGCACCGTTAAACAAAATGAAGGTGTTACCTTAGGCTATTATAATCTGCCTGTTAACATTAGTAGTCCATATCTCGAAGACGAGACTCTTACATTCTATTCTACTACGTCCTATTCGGCAGAGAACATCATAAGAACTTTACCAAGTCTTGGGGGAGGAGAAGATACAGGATACGATGTTTATGTGAAATATACAACGAGCCATGTTGTAGAAAAGCCTATCAGACTGAATGGTAAACGTGTTTTCAATATTGCATTTAACTCGGGTGCAAATTATATGTCTACTGATGGTAGCGCACTAACAAATGATGCAAGTCCTTCTGATTTGAATACTTTACCTTATTACTGGTTGCTCAAGGGTGAAGACCCCTATGCGGTTCAGATTCAGAGTATGCAGGATATTGCCGAGTATATCAATTTCTCAACACCTGAAACAGTGTCATTAGGCGCATTAGGTACAGATGCAAAGTTTATACTGAAGTCCTTGACAACAGGGGCTGGTGAAAGCTTTACCATCCAGTTAATGGCGGCCACAGGTTCAGAAACTGATGCGGAAGATAACTATTATTGTTTAAGTTATAGCGAAGGATTTGTGCTGAGCCACAATGTTTTAGGATTGGCAGAGGATATCAGTTTGTCATCAAGTCTTCCTACCGTTAGGTATCACATAATTGACAAGCAACATAAAATCGTCATAGAGAAAGAAAGTGCTAACGACGAGTTGGCTGTGCCAGAAGAAATTAGAAGTCCTTTGGTGACGAAGTGGCGCTTTTGGACGGCAGATGCCTTTACGGTATCTGAGGAAGTCTATACTTATAATGGTTCTCCGACTCCTCTTAATAATCTCGCCGAAGCTACATCGCAGAATAAGTTGGATATCTATGCCACTTATGATGAGGCAGATGCAATCAGCACAGCTGTTCAGCTACAGACGGTGGATCCTACAGCTAAGTCAGGAAGCCCGGTAGCAAGGAATTATAACAGTGGCTATGGAAATATGTATCTGTTACAGTTTACAGGTGGCGTTGATTTCTATCAAGAGAATGCATCCGATTGGTTTGAGGGTAGTAAAACAAAGGCTGTCTATCCTTATACATGTGGTGATGCAGGGATGTATATCTATGGTGAGAAAGACTGGACAGAGCAGCTCTCCAAGGGCGCCAGTACACGAACCCGTTGGACTTGGTATCTTGTAAGCTATCATGAAACACCAGAATTCCGAAATGACCCTTATCATGTAAAGATTACTTCGTGGCAGAGTTCGCATTCAAGGACTGTAAGTGATGTAACGACACATTATTATTCTTATTTCCGAACCTACTTTGATGATGGTGCGGGAAAGATAATAACAACCAATGTAACAGATGATCCATTGGTGACGAACTATGATGCAGAGAATAATCCGAATGGAAATCCATCGGCAGTTCCAACAGAATACATGGTACTTGGAACAGCAGGAAACTATAAGTTGCTGACGGTTAATGAAATAGCGGGAGGTAGTAATAATTCGATCGACGGATCAAGACGCCAGGTGGTACATTCTTTTGAGCAGTATTGGAAGGAATGGGAAACCATTATGAAGAAAGATGTGAACCTTTCATTTGAAACCAATAATGATATTCCTGCAGAGAGTAAAGGTGCCATTTATAGTTACCCCTCTTGGGCATATGCTCGCCCGACGTCTGGTGGTAACGCGGGTGGTTCGAAGGTCTATGAATATAAGAGTCACTATTTCCAGACGATAGAAATGGGTGAGACTTTTCATTTGATAAATGTGTCGTTCTCACCAGTATTAGTACTCCTCGATAATCATGGATGGGAAATTATGCGACGCAGTATCCCCATGACTACGGATACTGAGGAACAAGTAGCAGAAAAGCGGGCAGCTATAAGAGCCTTTGACAGTCCGCTGGTAAAAACCTACCATTGGTTTACTCAGGCAGAAAAACTGCCAGGTTATCATAAATACACACCGTCGACACCTGGTGTTGCCATCTATGCCAAAAACGCTTCAGATAGGTGGAATACCACAGGTGAGACCTATGTACATACATCAACCACTTTGGCTGATCTGCCATACGATCATCTGCTTCCATCACAAGGCTATGGTGACGATGGAACACCTAAAGCAGCAAATGATGCCAACAAACAAGATCTTTATGTGACCTATGAAGTGAAGGAAGAGTTTGCCAAGACCTATACAAGTGGTGATTCGGAGGATGATGTTGATGCTGCTGAATATCTGATATATCAAGGAAGTACTGGCTATGCTATAGCTACAGATGAAACGACTCTATCAACAACTGCTAATGCCAATATAGCTAAGGGAAAGAAAGACGGGATTACTGATGAAATGCTCTGGTATGTGAAACCCAACTTCAATATCGACAAGGAGATGGGTTACAGATATGCAGGAACAGAAGGTGCATCTGCAGATGCCATATCAAAAGATGAAATGGAAGCTGGATACGTGTCGCATACACCTTCCAATAGCGTTTATGTCTTCGATGAAGCCAATGGTCAGAATGGTTTTGATCCTTATAACATCCAGTTGCAAAACAAAAAATATGGAACTTATTTAACCACGAATGCTGTTAGTGCGGCTTTAAATCTAAACAATGACTTGACTTCTACCTATGATGGTAGTGCTGAGCTATCGTTGGCTCCGATGAATGATGACGAAGAAGGCGTATTCACAGCAGTGGGACTTGACCAGGTAACTCTCAAGGCATCGAATGCCACCTTTATGGCCATACAGGATGCCAACGGCAATCTGCGACTGATGCCACGCTTTGACTATGAGCGCGTGATGACAGGAATAACAGTATTAAACAATCAATCAGATGCCGCACCTGCTAAAGACCGAAATAATACACAGACTGCAGACTTGATGCGCCCCATCCAATTGAAGTATCATATCATAGATAATGAGGGACGTGAGGCGATGGGCTACTACGGGCGATTGGGCGAACACGAACCGGAAATCCCTGAGCATTTCAAAAGTCCGCTGGCTAAAGATTTTAAATTCTTCAATTCTGAAGTGTTGTCAGAAGAAGATGAAATTTCTTCCACCTTTGGAGAAGCCGGTGTACTGAGTACAGAAAGTGAAAATGATATTTATGTGCGTTATACTTACAACGATGAAGCAGATGTTAACGGCATCTTAAAGGGTAAGTGGTTTACGATGCAGCTGAATGGTAAGGATGCTAAGTATGATAATGGAATAAAGAATGGTTCGAAGGATGCAACTAACAAGGCTTGGCATTGGAAGATGTTAAAGTACCCCTGGTCGACTCCAGACCCTTATGCCGTGCAGCTGTTTAACCGAAATCAGAAAGACTTGCCTATGTCAATAGTAACAGATAATCATGCATATAACGGTACTAATGTAGGGGCTCAAAGTGAAGGGACAGAGAACGCCTATCAACGTTTTGCCTTATTATCACACGAGGATGGCGGTTATGCATTGGCTTTAGCTGGTACAAACTACTATGAACATTTTTATTTCCTTAATGGCAGTTCATTCTCTTCTAGCACAGCGGCTATCACAAAAAATGAACCTGATTTCCAAAACATATCAGGTTCTTTTGACGATACAGGATCTCAGATTCTACTGACTGACGAGGTGGCGCATAATTATACCTACAAAGTGATTACCAATAGTGGTGCGCTGGCTATCAGTCCTTCAACGGGTGAAATAGCAGCAGGTGGAAATACGTATATACCTACATTGCCCGAATCTGCCCAGTCGTCACTATTGAATCTCAGTGATTATCTTTATTATGAAGATGCAACAGGGTCTGGTCCTTATGTCGTAGACGAAAGTACTGAAATAAATAATCTCATGGGTATTTACGATGATGTGGTCTATGTCAGGTATAAGGCCTACAATACATCAACTACTCCTTATGCAGTACCGAATAAGAAAGATGTTGACGGGAGTGGAAATGTGAAAAAACATGCTGAATCTAATGATATTCCCCTCTCTCTTAATGCTGAAGAGAATCGCCTTTACAACATTATTTGGGAACCAGACAAAATGATGTCTTCTAATGGTTCTACGATTAATGATGGCGGCAGTCAAGGATTAGGAGCAGGTACTGACAATGCATATGTTTGGCAATTTGACGGAAGTGATCCCTATGCTATTAAAATTAAGCACAAAAGCGATAAATATGTTGATGGAACGGATAATCTTAATGATTCTCCTGTGACGACTTTCATGCTGCTGAAGAAAACAGGTTATGACTATGGTGTGCTGCAAGTTACAGGCGGTACAAATAAGTTAAGTGGCTATGGAAACACTTTGGTGACAGATGATCCTACAAAGTTCATTATCTTCGCCCTTGGTTCTTCGGGATTGATTTACCGTTTGGTGATTGCCAATATAGAAGGCTATGTAGAAATACCTTATCGTGAAACAAAGGGAGGAGATTTAGTTGAGAATCATCGGATTAATGGAAGTACATTGCGTAATCTTACTAGTTATCCCATATCTGAAGTTAATGTAGGTGCGTTTAGTTTGGGTGACCAGTTACATGTGCCTGCCTCTTTGGAAAGGCCTAACTGTCTTTATACTTATTATGTAGAAGGCATTTATGATGATCTTACTTGTGAAACGCCCAATACGGATCTTAACAATCTTTATAAAGGATTGGCTATAACTCATTTGGGAACAGAAGGATCTCTCTTAGGCAAAACGATCAAAATCAATGTTGTTTATTCATTCAACGCGGGACTGGATTCGAACACGGGTGTGGATTTCGTTAAGAGTGTTGGAACATTGTGGTACACCTTTGAGACAGCAGAAGGAACGCCCTATTTGGCACACTATACCTATTCGGATGGCGAACTTAAGGGAGTGATAGGACGCAATACCAATTGTACCAATGATTACCTGTGGACACCTGTAGGCGACCCATATGGCTTTAGAATGTACAACCGCTATGTGTATAAGAATGGCGGAGAAACAACAAAGGTGATGACGACAGCAGCTGAGCCAGCTGACAATGCCTCTGTTATCATGGCAGCACTACCGGAATCTTCAAATCCAAGTTTCAACTATTCTATCTATGAATTGCCTGTTGGTTCTAATCCTGGCTGTTTTAAGGTTCGTCCACTTGGGAAAGATAATTTGTATCTCGACTGCGATGGTGGAACTTTAAGATTAAAGACCAATTCAACGACGGAGTGGTCGTTTGGCTTGAATATAGCTCAGCTGAAACCCTATTTCGATCGTAAAGGTTATGTAGGAGGTTTGAAGCAGTCTGTCTGTGATGGCAATTCTACACTTGTTACTGCCATGAGTAATGGTTCGGCAGATATGAATCAGTTGACCATAGCACAGGGACTGGTATACAATTCGGAAAATATCGTATCGTATGGTGCTGGCTATTATCGCCTGCATAGTATGCCTGGTGTCTCAGGCGTCAGTCCGATACGATATGCCAGTGGTTATCTGCATAAACAGGAATTGGATTATAATGCTGGTGCTGCCATACCTCTCCATTTCTATAGTAAAAGAGGGGTAAATACCACCTTCGCTACTTTGTCAACAGGTTTTACCTCTACGCCTGCTACTCGTGGAGATATTCCTATTCCTGCTACAGAGCATGACCCGTCAAGCATCTTCTATTTTGATCATGCCAGTACACCTCGTATGAAAACTCAGGGTTTGGAAGTCCTAGGCGCCAAGATGACAGGAACGGAGAATAATGGTACGCAATTCACAGTTGAAGATATTGGTGGAGCTGTGGTCTCAATACGTAGTAATGGAAGTACTCTTGCAGCAGGAACTTATCTAAACTATCATCAGACAGGTAATATCTATGAACTAAAATATGAAACCGGAGAGCTGGCCGACTTCACCAAGTGGTGTATGGAGCCTGCCAATATACAAGGGTTGCGTGTGGCTACCAATGATGGAGGAGACGGATATTATTACACATCATTCTATGCTCCCTTCGATGTGACTATTCAAGATGACAATACAAACGCAATTATATGCTCTGCCTGGGATGATGATGGGCTTACTCCAATATTTAAGGGGGCGAATATTCCTTCGGGATCACCCGTCTTGATTCAAACGGAACATACAACAGGCTATGTGACGATGCAAATACCTTCTGATCCTCTATCGAGTTATGGAGAGTCAAATATCTTCAAAGGCAAATATCTGGAGCAGCTGTTGGCATCAGGAACTACAGTATACGTATTCGGATTAGCAACGGATGGAGTAAGTGGCGTTGGTTTCTATCAAAATATCAATCCAAATAAGGAGGCGGGTGCATCGACGTCTCTTTGGGCTGCCAATAACCTTTACGTCAAGGCGAATAAGATTTACTACCCTGCTACACCATCTCCTGCCCGTCAGAATACTCGCGGGGTGGAGTTCGTGCCGGTGGTGTTTGATGATGAGGAGAATGAGCCTGAGCTGTTTGGTATCAAGGAGGAGAACAGAAGGGTGTATGATAACCGTGTGTATGACCTGCAGGGACGTTGCGTGGCGACGGAGGAGCAGGTGAAGGACGGTACCTGGCGGCAGAACCTGAGACCGGGTATCTATATCATCAACGGCAGGAAAATCAGACTGTAATACAGGTAAAAGCTATTGACGTTATAGAATTTCTATTATAGGATTTGTATAATTGGATTATTTTGTCTACTTTTGCACCAAAAAGCAACATTATGGAGAATCCCTTTTATATCACAGGTATAATACCAGAGCCCTATTTCTGTGACAGGGAGAAGGAAACGATGTGGATGGTGCGCACACTTGAAAACAAGGCACACATCCTTCTGACATCACCCAGAAGAATGGGCAAGACGCAGTTGATACGACATGTATTCGAACAGCCGTCTATCAAGGAAAGCTATTATACCTTTTATACCGACATTTACCCAACTACCAGTCTGCATGAGTTCGTGTTGTTCCTTAGCAAGGAGATTTATCTTTGCAGCAAATTTTTGCAATATTTATGCAGATAGGCAGAAAAACAGGGCTGGTTTTAGAGGGAGGCGGCATGCGTGGCGTGTTTACCTCTGGGGTGCTCGATGCTTTTATGAAGCACGAATTATACTTCCCTTATGTCGTTGCAGTCTCTGCCGGAGCCTGTAACGGACTGTCGTATATGAGCCGTCAACCTCGGCGTGCGCGCTATTCCAATATCGACATGCTCCAGAAGTATGGCTATATCTCGCT
>Ga0247611_10005119_pt1 | contig 17646 bp, 27 predicted proteins | sample 177DNAGHGhighgp2_FD_192422 | JGI IMG/M metagenome (GOLD analysis project Ga0247611, IMG submission 192422) | Sheep rumen microbial communities from Palmerston North, Manawatu-Wanganui, New Zealand - 1770 DNA GHGhigh gp2 | ecosystem: Host-associated > Mammals > Digestive system > Stomach > Rumen... | reverse complement strand
ACGAGCTTATATAATCTGTATACTTACATTAGGCCAAATGCCTAAAAGTTGCACAAGGGCTGCGCAGACTGTGCCAGATCATATAGGCTTTAGCGTAGACGCTTATACTCGTAAGAAACTTGGTTCGAGAATATCATGGTTTCATGTAAGGTGCAAATCCTTACCTATATAGTTATTATATACATCGCGGGTTGATGTAACGGCTAGCATACAGGGTTCATACCCCTGTCGTACAAGTTCAAATCTTGTGCCCGCAACTAAACAACCATAAACCCAGGTTGTTGGTCAGATAATCCTATCAAATTATTCCCCTTACCCAAGCGGGTAAGGGGAAACCTCTTTTTTATTCTTCTTCAAGTACTTCTACTGCATCTTCTTCTGGATTTACATCTTCTACTTCTTCTTCATGTTGAGGATTAAGTTCCTGTTCTACTATTTCACCATTACCATTGATAATAGAATTAGGATCTATCTCTTCTACATCTCTGAAATCTATAGGTTCATTTGTTTCGATCTCTTTATTGAAATCTGTAACTCCTGCTTCTAATAAGATTGCTTCTCTATTAGCTGCTACAATAGCATCGTTATACTTACTTGTATAAACCTTCTGCACTTTAACTTCTCTAAAGATCTTTTCTGTAAACTCTCTTATATAATCTCTGGTAAGAAACTTCTTAATCAGAACCTTTGTAGTTTTATCCATTACCATAGTTTCAAGTTCTGATACAGCTTTATCCCAAAGGATTCCAACAAGTTCATTGATAATCTCTTCTTCTGCAAGGGCTAAGTTATCAAGATTGTTAATATCGAATTTCTCGATATAATCAATAATAACATCTTCAAAATCTTCTTGCAAAGCATCTAAGAATTCTTTGATCTCTTCTTTACCTCTTTCGTCTGAGCGCTTTCTAAAGTACAAAAAAGCAAGAATACCAATCAAAACTACAATTACCCCAATACTACCCACACTAAAGTTCATAATAATACCTCCTTTACTTTAATAAAGCTTTTCTTGTTAATGGACCAACCTTAGCATCTACTTCTAACTTATTATCTTTCTGGAACTTTCTTACAATAGCTGTTGTTTCTGCATCAAAAAGTCCTGTTATAGGAACACTATAACCTTTTATAGATAATTGTGTTTGTAACCACAATACATAGATTCCTTTAGATCCTTGTTTAAGTAATACGTTAGGTTCAGGATAAGTATTCTTACCAGCTGGTATATCTTTATCCACATTAGACTGAAGAGCTCCAATAGTCTTAGGTCCTACAATTCCATCTACTACTAACTTGGAAGAAGATTGAAAAGCTTTTACAGCTCCAAGTGTATTCTTATCAAGATTACCAGAGATAACAAGTGGATCATATGCTACAGAGTCATATGAGAACTTAACACCATATCCAGCTTCTATTAACTCATACTGTAACCATTTTACAGTATCTCCAGATGCACCAAACTTAAGAAGTTTTGTTGGAGCTGGGAATGGATTCTTTGCTCTATACGATATCTTCTTAGGTTCAATAGGATTATAAATATCATAATCAATCCAATCAAAAGTTAAACCACATGTCCACTTATTAGGATTTACTATAGAAGCTACTGTACCATAGTCTATACCTTTAGCTTCTACGACTACATGTTGTCCTTTGGAGTTCTTACCTATATAAACTCCAACATGACCTTGCCTATATAGTACAGTTCCTATAGCAAACTTTTCATAATCAGATATAGGTAATCTAGCATAAGCTTTACTATATAACTGAGCAGATCCATATACCTTTTCAGTATACCAAGATATAAGACCACTACAGTCTGTACATACTTTTCCTATAAGCTGTTTATCAGCAATCTTCTTTTTATAAGATACGGTAAACACTTTAGGATAATTCGCTACTAACCAATTATATTTACTTGCTGTAAAAGGACCATCTGTTCCTTTAGCTCCGTAAACATAAGGAGTACCGATTTTACTAGTGACAAACTTTGCCAAAAGTCTTCCAGTTAAACTCATATTAACACCTCCTTATTATAGAGAAGTTAACGCTAGTAAAATAAAAAAGAAAGGCTGGTGAGGGCCTTTCTCTTTGGGGAGTTAAGGACGGGAATCCACCGTCCTGAAATCTTGTAGTGGGAACCTGCAGTGTTACCCACAGGTTAGTCTGTGCAATAGAACTAACCGAAAGACTTTAGCAACTTTGACATTACTAAAGCCTGATGTAATAAATTGTAACCATATAAAGGTTTTGCTGTGAAACGGGTCGTAACACCCGAAGAGTTCTAGTAACTTTGACATTACTAGAACCCAAGTCATTAGGTTATTTTTTCAAGTTCGGGATGCCTCCCGATGAGACTAGATAGCTTTGACACTATCTAGTCCCTCTTCCCTAATGAAAGCGTTGTCCTTGCGGACAAAAGAGTTAGAAAGATTATTAAGTCTTCCTAACCCTAGAAACTGAAAAACCCAACTAATGATAGTTGAGAAAAGGGCTGAACAACTTTAACATTGAACAGCCCTATATCAGATAAATTGATATCCCGTTAGGAGGTACTATAAAGTACTAGGATATCACTTAGCTGGCTTGCCATCCTTATCAACTACATCAGCCTCAGGCTTCTCTTCCTTCTTAGCCGCATCAGCTTTCTGAGCCTCAACCATCTCCTTAGCCTTTCTTTCAGCTCTCTTCTCTACAACATAGTTGTATGTACCAGCGCCTACTAATGAAAGCCCAAAGATCTCTACAGCATCTACAATCTCAGGAAGTACTGTCTTAGCTGCGAAATTAAGTGCTCCGTTCTCGATCTCTACGTTGTTCATACCTTCTCTTACAAATGATCCTAACATGTTTTTCTCCAATCTCCTGATTTAATACGAGTTCAGGTTCTCAAATAATTGTTATTTTTACGTAAATACAACAGTTACACAGCTCCAATATATGCCTCCTAATTCATATACCTTCTGCTATTCACGTTTATTTTATGCAATTGAAAAAACGGAGTTTTACCATTCACATTACTGTAATGGAAGGAGGGACTATATGAGTAAGAGATTTTTTACCCCTAATATAGCTGCCTGGAAGTATGTGCAGGCTAAACCTCGAAAATTCAGGTTCGGTAAACGTAAAAAGCTCGGTTTTGCTGGTATCGACGACAGCAACTTCGATAAAATGATCAGCAATTCTACTGAATTAGTAGATTTTGCTATATCATTTACAAAGACTGTAGTTAGAATCAGTTTCGTATTGTTTGTAGTAGTAAACCTCTATATTCTGATTATGACTACGATACATTACTTCCAGACGAATGAGTTATTGTTTATAGATACTTTGATTACAGAAAGCTATGGAATGTTGAGAGATGTAATCGCTGCTTATATTATTAAGGCTGCTACAGAGAACTCACTTCGTATAGCTTTTAGTGTGTTATCAGATTATCTAAACAAGAAATACGACATAAAAGTTAAACCTAACCAAGACGATAGTAGTTACGATTATAATGAATACGATGATAACTTTACAGATGTAGATATACCAGAAGACGATGAAGATCCTGGTAATGATCAAAACGACCCATTAGAAGAAGAAAATATTGGTGGACTTGATATTATATCAAAAGGTAGATAAGGAGGTTTAGATGGCTTATAAAGTAATAGATATATCTAAATATAATATAGTAAGCAATTATGCTTCATTAGCTACTGCAGTTGACGGTGCTATAATAAGGTCTGGTTATAGATCTTATAAACTTGGTAAACTAACAGAAGATCCATTATTTAAGACCCATATCGAAGGTTGTGTAAAGAATAATATTCCTGTTGGAATATACTTCTTCACAACAGCTGTTAATATAGAAGAAGCTAAACAGGAAGCTGAGTTTGCTGTAGGTCTTATAAAGAATTACAAACTTTCATTCCCTATCTTTGTAGATACTGAAATGAGTAATAATAACCATAATGGAAGATCTGATTCTTTAAACAAAGTGGTTAGAACTTCTTGTATTGTAGCTTTCTGTGAAAGAATTAAACAGTTAGGATATGAAGCTGGTATATATGCTTCTGACTCTTGGTTTGTATCTCAGTTAGAGTTTGATAGAGTTAAAGGATATAATTTATGGGTAGCTTCATATTCAAAAGCTCCTGTGAGAGTATCTAATTACACAGGCTGGCAGTTCAGCAGTTCTCAATCTGCCCCTGGAGTCAATGGTCGTGTAGATATATCCTACTGGTATGTAGAAATAGGCAAGAAAGCCCCAGAACAGAAAGTTAATCCTTATAAGAAGCCTACTGGACTCCTTAGAAAAGGTAGTAAGGGTGAAGGAGTTAAATGGTTACAGTACGAATTAAATAAATATGGATATGCTCTTAAGGTAGATGGTGATTTTGGAAACCTTACACTCAATGCTGTTAGACAGTTCCAAGCTAAACACAACTTAGCTAGAGATGGTGTAGTTGGCCCTAAGACTATGGGAGTTTTAATTTCTATAGTATCAGTTGCAGCTCCTGTATATGGATTTGGAGTAGGTGGAGGACTGGATACTATAGATGAACTACCAGAAGATCTTCAGACATTTGAATTTGAACCAGATACAGTATTTGAGATTGAGGATTGGATCGATATGTATAGATACCCAATCTCAATAATTCCCGCTTACAAAGTAAGTGGTGAGTGCGTCATAGTTGATACTGCTATTAAGTTTGGCAAAGTTCAGATCTCTTCTACAGATGGTTTACAGCATGGATGGATTAAATTAGAAGATTTAAAAGCTTTATAGGTAAAATAAAACATATGCTCTAGGGTATTACCCTAGAGCATGTTATTTAGAAAGATTTCTGTATTATGAGAGGTAAATCCTGTTTCATGTACTTTGTCCCCGTTAATAATGCAAAGATAATCCCCATTATCTTTGACCTTGATATCTGTAAGAGAAACTTCAGGCATAAGCCGATTGCAAATATCAACATCTTTGCATTCTTTTTTCTTTCTCTCATCCTCTCCCATTACTTTAATCCTTTCTGGCTACCAAATGTACAACTGCGCATAGATAGTACTTAATAGACTTTCTATAGCTAATTACTGTAGCTTGTCTATTTTTTCGTCTTCTATAATCAGCACTATTCTCCTCAAGCCAGTTCATGATTATATTAGTCATTTCCTTAATATAAGAATCATTCGTATTAGGCTGTTCTTTCAGACAGTAGTTCATGAATACGATATCACTGGGTTTCTTACCCTTGTTACGTCTCATGAAGTCGCAGATAAGGATATTAATAACTCTTCTAAGATCTGGAATATTCTTCTTGTTGCTAACGATAGATTCTATAATATCTTTAAGCTCTAAAGGTCTTACATTTCTATCATTGCTGAATCCATTACAGATCTTCATATTGACAGCGTTGCTAACCATATAATTTACAGCATTATCTGTGATTCTAGCAGCATAGTTAGCATCGTTATCTGTAATTCTAAACTCTTCACCATCAATAAGATTATCTGATTCATAGTTTAAATACAGTTTGTTCTTATAAGCATCATAATACAATTCAGCAATGTTCTGAATAATAGATTTGATTCTTCCCTTAAGCTGTTCTATAACTACACCTATCTGTTTATCATCTGGTTTACCAGTAAGAATATCTTCATAAGTAGAAGTCCATGTGTTACATAAAGCTCTCATAGCTCCAAACATATTACCTTCCTTCTTGATATCAAACTTGTAGTTAACCATATTGTTTACAGCATAGTCCATAGCAGATCTATATTTGCTTGGTGGTGCTGAAGGGAACGACTGTCCAAATGTACTAGCATAGAACTTTCCACTAAATGCTAGATATATAGCTGTAAGCTCAGCTTCTTTCTGTTTCTTATTCTTCAAAAAGTATATCAAGCAGCATATAAGAGTTTCTACATAAGGAACCTTAGCAGCAGGTGGATTATAAGGTTTACCCCAGAAGAAACAGTTCTTCATGATATTAGTTACTTCTTTTTCTGATATACCTAAACTATCAAACATTTTGTCTATATCTGACTGATTGTAATAAATATTGTCATATGGTGCTATCTCAAATAAGGTCGAATGGTTTTTGTTAATAAAGTCTGCTATCATACCTTTGAATTTATTTGTATTTGCTTCAACAGCTGCAGATACAACAGGGTATAAATCATCTATGATAACAGAGGTAACTTTACCGTAATTCATGCGACACCTCCAATATTCTCTAAATTATTAATGTGTTAAACTTCTAATTTATCTTAACTATTTAATAATTACCATAAAGAGGGTTATGTTGGACTTTACGATGTCTTCCTTTACTTGTGGGTTTGAAAATTATGGTTCCTCCAAATCATATAAATATTTTAGTATTCTGCCGTACTAAATACAACTGACTTGCCAAAAAACAAAAGCATAGCCCTCTCTTAAAAAATAAAACGAGTCTCCGTGTTTTGTTATCTCTTATCTTTTGTAAAGCCCCTGGGCCTTGCCAACCCAGGGGCTAAACATTTGTTAAAACTTTAAAGAGGTCACCCAAGGACCATCTTTGATTCTATATATCCTTTGTCCACAGACAGCGCAACGAGACATGTGATCATCTTCATCTATAGCATATTTGGCAATATGCCAATCTAGCTTATCATGATATAGATGTGTAAAGATCTTGCCTTTGGATTTCAGATATATAATGCCCCCTATCAAAAGAATTACCATAAGAAAACTGATTACAGTTAAAATTATAACTGTAACTGAAAAAATGGTATCCATTTGATATTATTCTCCTCACAGTGTATAGTCGTTCATTGTAATAACTTTGCGCAATCTATCATAATCAACTGTTGCTTTCTGGCTAATATTGAATCTAGTTATCTTATCAGGATGCATTTCAATGTAGTTCTTGTATCCTGTTAGTACCCGTTCAATATCAGCTGTAGGCATACTATTGAGTATTACTAACAACGCTCTGTTGATACGATTGTATATAGTATACTCTTGATTACTTAGATCACCACTCTCGAACTTATAAGTGTGAGTCATGATGTAATTAAAGGGTTGTCCAAAACCGTCATAGTATAATCGACTATAGATATAGATAATCTGATCAACTGTGAAGTCATACCCAAGCCTTATAATGAATTCATTGACTCGCCTCACACAATCTTCAAGTTCAAAACTACTGTATCTACTCATAACAATGAATAGTGCTGATTGTTTATCCATGATTGTCGTTAGAGGTATGATCGATTTGTTATTAATCTCCTCTACAATCTGGAATAATAGAATAGTTACAGCTTCATTTCTTGTTTCGCTTGTATATGACGTATAATAGTCATAAGCGATCTTGCAAATAACTTTGTTATGATACTTGGTTAAGTGAATATAGGGTATACATCTCTTAAACAGTATCAAGAACCTTTCATTTTTCCAAATCTCTTGGAATATCTTTCTTGTAGATTCAGATTGGAAATTATCATAATCACAGTACTTATCATAATAATTTCTAATCTCATACTCGATCTGTTCGTTTGTAAGAACTCCGTCCAGACCTTTTAGAAATGTCTCAAACATATACTCCACTGTTGAGAACGTTAAATTCAAAGACCCATGTAGATCTTTTAAATCCTCTACTTTTGGGTCTTCTGGGATATTGTCTAAAGAAGGGAATAAGCTCATGTCTTTTTGGTACTACCTTTCGTTTTGTTGTTTAGATTTTTTGCTCGTTTACAGTTACATTAATAGTGTCAAATATCGAGTTCCTGGATTGTCTTTCCTGTATACTTTTGGATCTTTTTGAACCAGGAAACGTCATCGTTGTCTCCTCGATATGCTACCAATAGCTCATAATTGCTATCGGTGTTTTCCTTAAGATAAGCCACATATGCTAAAGCCATCTTGAGGTTGGTTAATGAGTCATATACATATTCGGACTTATAAGATCCTTTTCCATTAGCAAGTAGTGTTTCGTAGGAATACTTTGCTGTGGAGTTTAAAAGTCCGCAAAGACCAGCTGCCGAAGAATTTGGATTTTTCACATCAGCATATCCCTGAGACTCATTTCGGGATATTGCTAATACGAGTGCGACTGTGTCCTCACCGAGGCCTTCTTCTTTAGCTAACTCTTCTAGAGTCTTTACATCGTCGAATGAGATATCAGTTCGAGAACCATCTTCTCTTACAAAAGCATACTCATACTTCTCGTAAAGCTCTTTCCTCTCTCTTAGTTCTTTAAGTTCTGTTTCATCTTTCTTAAGTGCAGTTACTAACTCACTATTACTTTTATCTAGCTCACCAGCAACTTTCGAGAGTTGGTTAATTTGTATAGCTGCAACCAAGAGATCCTTTGACTGAGTCTCAATAGTTGCTTTCTGAGAAGCTACGGTTTTCTCAAGTTCGTGATTCTTATAAACCTGAGTTCCATACATTCCTGCTATTACAATTAAACCTAATACCGCTCCTACCGCGATTATTGCGTTTAGTCCCAACAGTTTGCTAAGACTCCCAACTTTTTTACGTAAACTGTTGTTTGTCACCTTTAGGCGACGGTAAGTATTAGTATTCAAAAATTCCTCCATTCACTAAAAACAACATGAGGAGCTGGACAAACTCCTCATGTTGCCCAAAACTTTAATCTTTTTTGCTCTCCTCAATATTTTTCTCTTTGTTCATTTTCTTATTGTCCTCTGCTTTAAGAGGTGTTTCCCAAAGACCTAAATCACCCTGTTCGCAGAGTGCACTATATTGAAGATCTTGATTTTGTTGTTTGTTCGACATGATTTATTCTCCCTTCCATATCCGTTATTATATTATATAACTGAAATTTAGTTAATTTACTTTAAAGTTAAGTAATTAAAACTAAAATCGATTATGATTATTTATAATCAGTATGATACCGAAAATAATCAATACTAAAGATGCAATCACTAGGAATATAAGTATAGGAGCCATTACAAAATACCAAGGCCAGTCTATAATATTAGTAAATCTTAATACTAATAGAAGAGCCTGGATTACAGCAGTTAAACCTCCAAACCTCAAATCAATTTTATACTTCAACTTAACCACCTCCTTCATAATTAGTCACACCATACACGATAATGCTAGCTAAGAATAGAATCACTAAAGTTACAGCCCATAGAATCACTAATCCTTCATGGTCAGTGAGAACTTCTTCTATAACATCCATGGTAGTATACTTTGAATTATATTCTTCAGAAGAATGATCTCGAAGAAATTTTGTCGCTTCTTGAAAAGCAAAATATGTATATAGTGATAAAGCTGCAAGATATACAACTAATATCACTATCCATAGATACTTAAACAATAACATATAACCTCCTTACAGCTGTACTATATTAGTATAGTTCACAGCTTTCTTATCTGTCATCTTAATACCAACCGATGGGAATACAAATCCGGATATATTGTCATTGATAATAGACTTATAGTCAATAATCTCAGTAACCCATTCTGGAACTTGTACATCCAATGGAATAGCAATAGATGTAATATTACCTTTAAACTCTGGCTCAGCCATTAACTTAACAGCTTTCTCATATACTTCAGGGAACTTATCTTTTAACTTCTCTACAGATACCTTATTACAATTAATCTTTGCTACATCTATAGCATTTCTTTCTTCCAGATTAATCTTAGGCAATCCATCGTCATCTGGTTTAATACTATTCCAAACAACACTTGCCTTTATACCCTGAATCCTCATAGGATTCTCATAAGTATTTTGAGACTTGATGGTCAAAGGTTTATAAAACTCTTTACTACCATTATAGATAGAATCAGTAATCTTTTTCTCCAATACTGCAATATGCTTAATAATTTTAAACTGATCTATCTTAGTAGCTCTCAAGATATCTTCCAGCAAAATTTCTTTTAAAGCATCTCTAGTAGATTCAGCCATACTAGACTTAGCCATACTTGCAATGCCTTTAATATCTAACTGTTTATCATAAGGTACAATATTACCTTCTTGAATTTCTTGAATAGATGCATAGTTTTTCTTTACTTGCGTCATAAGAACACGTTGAAACACGATAACTTTTAGTTATTCGACTATATTATCACCCATATATAAATTTGGCGGGGCCTACTCTTTCGGGATTTCTCCCTACTCTACTCGCTTCTTCACCCTTACGGCTATGCTTTCGATAGTCTGTGAGCCTTCCCAGTATAAACTAGGCTTGGTTGCTGATTATTCAAAACAGAATATTTTTAAACATTCACGCTCATCGTTTCCAATCACGTTGTAGTTATTCTGTTGTAAGAACCTTCCAGCAGTTAAGTAGGTTGCTAGCATTAGTTTACCATCCTAATGCAAGTTTCTGTTCAGTTTATGTCGAATCATTGATACATTATTTTTGTTTTCTCACTGTAGTTAGATTTTTCTCCATATAATCTAAGATCATATTGACTAGACACATCTTTATATGATACACCTTTTGCAATTGATGTAACTAATCCGGATGCAACACCTAATTCTTTACAAATCTGCTTATTTCCATATCCTTCTGACATCATCTTGCAAATTGTATGAGCCTCTTTTAATCTTTCTTCTCGAGGTCTCCTGGGAAAATGTTGATATGAAAATCCTTTATCTAAATATTTCGCAGATACAGATTTATGTGATCTTCCTGAATGGACATCATCTACTAATTGTGGAAATACACCCAACGATTCTGCAATTTCTGCTCTATCTTTTCCATCACAAATCATTTGACAAATCTGTTCAATTAGAGGTTTTCTATATTTTTTGATCATAACACCTGTTTCACCAGCATTATACATATTTTCATCGTGTGTAACAAATCGAAGATTCTTCAAAGAATCATCCAAAGGAACAGCTGGGCTAATATGATCAACCTCTAAATCATTATAATAAGAAAAGTCTCTCCCAGTTTCAGCCATATCAAAAGTCATAAGAGTTAACCTGGCTAATTGATTTTGTTTTCTAACTGGAAATAACCTAGCATTTGCATAATACCTACCTTCTGAACTCATATGAGTTAATTGTGAATTCAATGTTTCACAATCTGACAGAAAATTATTTTGAACCTCTTCAAGTTTATATATTTTAGATTGATCTGAAATACAAAGTCCTTCAATAATATTTTTATCAGTATCTAAAATAGGTCTTACAAATTCAAAAGCTGGTTTTACGTTGGGAAAAGTAAATGGTCTTGTAATTTTCATATATTATCCTCCTCGTTTTTTGCAATTATAAATTTGTACTAAGGAAGATAATTATTTACAAAATATATCAATATTCAATATAACATTCGAAAAACTCATTCTTGGCTATAATTCTACATTTATGATCTTCTGGATTATATGAATGATTAGATTTAGTATACCTTTCCATATAATCATTGACTAAAATATCCAATACATATGCCATAATATTAATCAAACTGTATCTGACATTATCTTCTGGATATATCGTAAATGGACTAATTGCATGTTTCATTTCAATCAATTTATCATCTGCAAAATCATAGTCATAATCTGGATCCACAAATTCAAATGGTTCCATTTTCTTTTTACTTTCTTTAGTATAATCACCAAATTCGTCCTTCTCTAAGAAACTTATAACAGATGGAATCTGATATTTCTTGATCTTCAGATCTACATCTTTTATAGCATCCAATCCATATCTGAACCAAGCATCTAAAGATATTATAGTGCTATCTGTATCAGAAACCATAGTTACATCCTTAATCATATTCATGGTTCTATCTATTCTGTCAATATACATATAACCATAATAGACAAATTCCTTCAATATATCTGCGAATAGATCAATTTTTTCTTTAATCTCTTCTGGACACTTAAGAGGATTCAAATAAGGTTCATCCAGAGTTGCCATTAGATCAACCAGCATATTTTTAATCACAACGTTATCCATAAACTCATATAGGTTGTTCTTATAATATACTCTTACCAAATCTTCATAACCAAGATTTTGAACTACATGATATATGATTTCCATTTCTTGTTCACTGGGAACCCATCTCCAACCACAGCTTAATATAAGTTTAGCAAAACAATCATTGACAGTTATATACTGATCTACAAATTGCCTATAATCATATTTACGTTCTCTTCTTTCATTCTTTATATTAGATATGAATAGAAGAACTTCATCTATAGAACCAAACTTAACATTATTTGCTAAGAATGATTCGAACAACAATGTCATGTTAGAGGTCGAAGTTCGGCCTTGAGATGTTACACTTGTTGCCACATTTGTATTGAAAATTAAGGCAGAAAATTGGCCTAGAGTTCCATAAATTCCGTTTGTATCTATTTTATCAAGTTGCTGATATAGGTTATATTTTTCAAAATTTTCAGATCCTTTTGGATATTTAAACATTTCCTTTTTATGTATAGAACGAGCATCTAGGAATTGTTGTACCACGGTAGCAAGAGGATTCGGAACAGTTCCATGTTTACTAAACATAGTACCGAAACTAGTTACTATTGGTTGTTTACTGTTTATATAATCTGCTAATTGTAGTAGATTAACGTCATATTTACTATGAGTATAGTTATTGTCTATCTCTGCATTGAACTCTTTGTATCGTTTATTGATACTATAGTCAACTATAGGAGATAACTCTTCTCTACTCATAGGATAATATAATTGCATGATATCAATTATTCTGTCCTTATACATAGATAAGGTTATACTATCTGCCATTATTCCTCCTTATCGTCACTTTCCATATTCATCCAATGTTCTAAACTGTTGTAACAATCTTGACAAAGATCTAAACATTTATCCTCATATTTGTCAAAAGTAATTAATCTTTTTTTACGATTAAGTAGTAACTTGTAACGTGTACTTAATGGATATATAACTTCAGCACCACATCTATCACAGTAGTATTTTGTCTTTTCCATACACATCTTCCTTTCTTATAATATCTTCTAGTATCTAAATGTGAACTCTTCAATAAGATTTCACAGATCTAACATTTATGTAATAAATTGAGCAGCCAATTTAACTAACGAAAATCGCGATTTTATTAATAATATAGAGGAGGGTCAATTGACATGGCACTTTATGGACATGAAGTACTCAATGAAGATTTAACTAATGAAGTAAATATGGATGAGCTTGTTGAAATGTATTTTATCGATGACATTTCAAGAATGAGCACAAAGCAGATCAAGGAGTTCTGTGAGTCAGAACAGGCTGCAGCTCTTCAGGAGAAAGCTGTCCTTACAAAACCTACAATGATGCGTCTCTCAAAGCAGGACGATGAGACAAGAAGAATTAAGCTTGCTTGCTATCAGCTTGCTAAGGAAGCTCACGATCCTAACTTCGATAAGATGATTAAGTATCGTGCTCTTTGGAAGAAATATCGTGGCATTATCTTCCAGAAATACTCAAATAAGGCTACTCGTGTTGCTAGAGTTGCTCAGAAAGAGTATCTTAAGAAAGCTAGATCTGGCGCTGCTGCTCAGGAAGATAAGAAGTAATTTAACTACACAAACAATGGGAGTGAGCTTATTGCTCACTCCCATTCTTTTATACAGATTCTTCTACTTTCTCTACAAACTTGTCTTCAGCATTATCCATTTCCCAAAGATATTTTCTGATCTGACCAACTGCATCTTCTATATTTATATGACACTTAGATTCTTCTACTAGTGTCTCACTAATACAAGAACAAGTTTTACGATAAGCATGGCATAACTCTTTTAAAGCTTTAATATCGGTGCAATTCTCTATATCTGTCCTATTCATTCACTTTCTCCTTCTTTACTTCTCTAACATTTCCATACTTCAGTTCAAAGAACCTAGGCTCTATATAAGGACCTGGTTTCTTAATAGGGCACTCATCTTCTCTTTTAAAATCACAAGTGTCATAATTGAGCTCTCTCTTTAGTAGTTCACATACTTGGTATGTTTGTGTATATCCTTTGATTTCGATATAATGGTTACACTCCATGCAATTATATGGAACTTCCATTATTGCTCCTCCATGTATTTTATGTTTTTGCCTATACTCTTGGCATAAGTAATCTCTTTTCTAGTAGAATCTCCGATATAACCATCTTCGTTTACTACATAAACCTTATCAGCTTTAGCAATTCTTTTAAAGCCAATATCCTCTAAGATATCTTCAGGAATATCAAATCCTTTAGCCATCTTATTAGCTGGTCTAAAATTAGGAAGTGATACTACATATCCTAAAGCTGAGAATTCCCAACACTTATCAATGAAAGTATCCTGGAATCTTGTAGATCCAATCATTGCTATAACAGCTCTATCACTATTAGAATTCTCTTCTCCAGTCCAGTTATCATAGAAGTTTTCAAAATACTTCTTGAACTGATCATAAGCAAGTCTTGTATCTATATCCTTTCTTACAAAGTTAGACATAAGCTCTTCTACAAAGGTTTCTCCTAACAGAAAAACATATCTATCGCTGTTACTAGAGCCATGAGTACGCTCTACGCCATCGAATGACAAATCCCAGTTATTGAAACTTTCTATACTCTTGAATACTCTAAGGAAATACCAAGGATAAGCTTCCTCTTCTCTTGTAATTGAGATAACTGTACCCTCTAAATTATCCCAATTACCAATCTTTTCACCAAAGATACAACACTTCTGTTCTTTGTTCTTCTTGTTAGCTATAAGTATTAATGCTTTCTTCATAGCTTCGTCTTTAGTATTCAGTTTCATTTTATGACTCCTCCTTAAATGTAATGGTAATATAACTCACATGCTGTTTTGTATTCAGTAGATGGCACTAAGTAACCAATCATATGTTTAGCAATAATTCCAAGATTGCTAGTAATTAGCTCTTTATTTACCATACCATAATCTCTACTATAGAATACATAACTGCAATTAGATTCTTTAAACACAAGATATTCTGCTATCTCTGAATACTTGAAGAAAGAATATCTATTTGGATTAACTTTATAGAAATTCAAGGTCTTGGTTACAGCATTTATAACCTTTTCTTCATAACTATCCATGCATTCCTCCTGATAAATTTACTTTTACTATACTTGTTTATATTATATTATTAAAATAATATTTACCTACAGACATCTTAATAATATGGTGTATAGTTTCTATATTTTAAGGGGGTAAAGAAATGAAACCAAAACCTGAAAGCAAATGTAAAGCTTATGTGAAACCTGAGTATCAAATCGGGAGCTTGCCAAACGATAATCCATTTGGATTTAAATCTAATTACAAACTTCCTGATAAAAATACAAAGGAATACAAACAGGCTACCAAAATGGTAAAAGACTTTTTGAACAGGCCTCATAAGGGTACACCAGTTTCTGGATCTAGAATTGCTTTCTAAGTTGTAGGGAGGATTATGTCCTCCCTATAATTATGGGTTTTTAACATTCTGATAATGTAATCTTAATAAGATGAAGAAGGAGGATTTTATCATGGAATTTGAGTCTCCATTTAGATTTCCAACAATAGATGACCGTTTAAATGAATCTGCAGTTGTATATAATGAAGCCGCTGTTACTAAGTTTAAGCCTTATGGACCAGAAGATCTTAAGAATCCTATTAACCAGGAAGTGTATGAAGAGTCTGTAGCTTATAACTATATCAATGAAGCTTCTATCAAGAAGTCAGAAGTTGATCCTAAGGACTTTGGTCTTCCTGGAAAGAAGAAATATCCTATGCCAGATGAGAAGCATGTTAAGTCTGCTATCAAGTTCTTTAATTATGTAGGAAAAGAAGACGAAGAAGAGCTGGCTAGGAATATCAAGAAGAAGATCAAACAGTATAAGATTACAGATATCTCTGTAGGCAAGAATAATAGATTTAGTAAGTACTACAAATCTGAAGAAAAGAAGAAAGCTGTTAACGAAATGTATCATGGAGAAGCAAACTCTCATATGGAGTTTGAGTCTGTTTTGTTTGGAGATGGTGAAATTGTTGAAGAAGGGAAAATTGCAGATGCTTTTAAATCTGCAATAGATGCTGTGAAAAAAGCTATTGTTAATCTTATAGATAAAATTACAGCTTTTCTAGATAAATATCCTGATTCTAAAATTGCTAACGGATTAAAAGATCTTCTTGGTAAAGTTAAAGGATTGTTAACCAAAGCAGACAAGGCACAATCTAAAGAAGATGTAGACAACGTTAAATCTGATTTGGAAAAATCTAGAGAAAAATACGATGAATTAATGAGTGAACAAAATTATGATGTTGTTGAAGCTGTAGCTACAACTGATACAATCAGGAAACAATTTTCTCAAATTCCAAGAAAAAATGGTTATGATAGATATTGCCTAGTCACAAACCATGGTAATCAAGATAAAAATGGCAATAGAAATATTTATGGATATTTATCTTGTGCTATAGGATATCATAAAAGAGATACCAAAGACTATGGTGATGCTGAAAAAGTTATAAAGATAGGCTATAAACAACTTGCTATAAGATTAGAGCATTTGTTAAAAACTTATGACAATCAAGTTTTGATCGAAGAATAATTAGAAAGGAGGAACAAGACATGGGAATCTATTCTAACAAGGCAAAAGAAGCATTCTTAGAAGCAGACAATCTGTTTGATAAGAAGAGAGAATGTTATTATAAATCAAAGATGTTTTACGGTAATGCTCAGGTACTTATAGATGCAAAATCAGAATCAGAGGCTAAAGTTCTTCAGGCTAGAGCTATTAATGATTTCGATACATTCTGTAAATGCTATAAAGTAGCAAATGGAGATAAGTTAAACGGTATCGTTTTGAAACCAGTTGGTGAATCCAGTAATGAGTTTGTAGCTTGCACTACAGGTTTAGACAAGTCCAGATCATTTGAGCATGTTATTATAAGTGAAGGTAAGATAATCAAAGCTCATAAGGATACTATCGTTGCCGAGGAAGCTGATCAGGTTGTAAACGATAAAAATCTTGATGCTGTAAAAGATCAACATACACCTCCAGGAGCTAAAGAAGAGCCTGAGAAACAGGAAGAAGTTAAAGAATCAAATCTTGCTATTGACTTTTAAAACAAAAAAGAAAGAGTACCAATGGTACTCTTTCTATTCTTTTTAGTATTGGTTAATAGTAAGAGTTACGTCTGCGATCTCTACTATAGTAGAATCATCTAATGTCCCCACATTACCATCGTTTAGAGAAGCAACGAAGATAAAATCTGACTCTTCTCCTGTGCTAGTTTCTGTATTAAGCACTAGTAAAGGATCGTCCTTTAATGGTCTTCCAAACTGATCAAGTTCGTAAACTACACTTCCGTACTCTATATTCTGGATCTCATCCCTTTTTGCCTGAACCTTCATATTTACGCCTCATATTCTTTACAGATTTCTTGTATGCTTTGTATGCTTTCCAAGATTCTTTAAATGCTTCTTCTGTCTCTATACATGCTCTAACATCGTCTAGATAAGCTAAGATTTCTTTCTTGTTATCTGATCTGTTAGGGAAGTTTTTATCTAATTCTATGTCCCTAGCTAGATCTCCTAAAGGATTATGTTCTTTCTTATAAACCTTTAGCATAAAAGTTTTATAACTCTGCAATTACATCCCCTCCTTTTTCTCTATTGTGTTTAATTCAGAATATCTATCCTCCCTCTGGGTTTGTAACTTATTGATCTCTCCACTGAGTCTATCTAATTCAGCTGAATAAGACT
>Ga0247611_10005118_pt1 | contig 17653 bp, 18 predicted proteins | sample 177DNAGHGhighgp2_FD_192422 | JGI IMG/M metagenome (GOLD analysis project Ga0247611, IMG submission 192422) | Sheep rumen microbial communities from Palmerston North, Manawatu-Wanganui, New Zealand - 1770 DNA GHGhigh gp2 | ecosystem: Host-associated > Mammals > Digestive system > Stomach > Rumen... | reverse complement strand
ATATGAGATAGCAAATAAAGTTATAAAATATATTAAGAAGTATCAAGATCATTTTCCAATGTCTATAAATCTTCCACAACAAGAACAAATATTATCATTTGCAGAGTTTAATGAATATGGAACTCCATTAGATAAAGTAGGTTTCTTGCCAGGAGATAAAGAATTAGATTATGAAAATATAATGCCTAGTCAAGGTATAGAATTTCAAGGTTTTTAATGGGAGGTAATAAAATGGGGTGCTTAGTTTATATAACAACTTTTATACAGATTGTATTTATAATATTAAAATTATTTAGTATAATTAAATGGACATGGCTAGCAGTATTTATTCCATTATGGGCATTTATAATACTTATAATATTAAGTACTATAATTCAAACATTTAATGATTGGATGGAAGGATATTAAGGAGGGTAATATGGAAATTATTTTAATATCATTATTGACAATTATATTTATAGCATTATTAGTACCAATAGTAATAATAAGTCTTAATATTGCTAGAGAAATGAGAAGAAAGAATGATATAGAAGATAGAAAAGTTAAAAATGATTTATATAGAGTATATATGGATATAGATCTAATAAGAGCAAAAGAATTAATAGATGCAATAATCAATGAATATATTATAGATTGGGTCGGAATGAATATAGGTGGAGAAAACTATATTAAAGATGAACAAGTATCAAGAATGATTAATGAGGTTACATCTAAATTTATATTGGAAATGTCTGATGTACATTTGTTCTATATAAAATGTATCTATAATGTAACAAATGATAAATCATTACTATTATTTGTTAGAGAAAAAGTAAAGAAATTAGTATTAATATTTATTACAGACTTTAATGCTTAAGAAATAAGGGTATACCAATTAGGTATACCCTTATATTTTTAAAATCCTATAAGCATCATAGAAGCATCAGCTGCACTTGATACTGTTACAGTTGTTCCTGATCTTGTTACTGTTATTGTCCAATTTGTTCCCATAGAAAAACTTAATGATCCAGTAGTTGTACTGGTAGATATATTATAACCTGTTGAACAAGATCTTACTTGCATATCTCTATCTCCAGCTAACCAAATAGCTAATGAGCATACATCAATTTGAAGCATTAGTGTTGGAAAAGAAGAAGCTAATGATATTGATTTGCCCCAATATTGACAAGCTATTTTACATTTACTAGCAGCTAGTGATCTAACTTCATTAATAGCTGGTGTAATAGTTTTTGCTGTGGTTGTTAATGTAGAAGCATTGTCAACATATGTAGTTAAGTTACTTAAATCATTATTAATATTAAGCTGTTCTTTTCCACATGTTTACAGTAAGATAAGGTGGCATATTTTCATGTGCTTGACCACCTCCTGTATTCCTAGTTGAAGATCCTATCCACCACATTGTATTTGGTAATGAATCAGTTCTCCATTTTGCATTACCTAAACTTCCAGTACCTGTTTGAGCAGGGGCTTGGAAATTAGAACTAAAAGGATGACTATGTGAAGGTATTTGGTTCACATTAAGTGTTACAGTAGCTGCACCGCCTGTGCTAGCATTAGTATAAGAGTCACCACTAGCTAATAGGAATCTATCTTTAATTTGTTCCCATGTACCACCAAATATAGTACCAGGATTAGTATCTGATGTAGATATATAAATAGATCCTATAGGATATACTCTATCTAAGAAATCTTTATCTATTCTATTAATACTATCTGCATGCTTACATAATGCCTCTTTAATACAACCAATAATAAAAGGTAATGTAGTTGTACTACTATTACTACCATTACCTATATTATTTATTGCTTCTGTACCAGAATCTATAGTATAATCTGATGTAGATGCATTGGTATTAGTAAATCTAGGAATATAGATTTCTGGATCGGTGATAAATGGACGGAATACGTTAGTTGCTGTAGTAGCATAATTCATATTCTGATATGATGTAGCGCCATCACCGATTATAAGTCTACCTGGTCCCTTACCAATTTCAGAGTTAGGGAACTCAAGAAACATCTCACCTTTTTTAAGGGCAATCTTTTGCGCTACCGCATTAGCTTTGGAACCTCTACGAGGTCTAAGATATTTTGCCATAGTTTGTATCCTCCTTTTTATTTTGATTTATGATTTCTTCTTTGGGAAGCATGTAATGGGCAAATTTGAAAAACCATTTCTATAATTGCACCATAAATTCAAACTTCACAAATATGGCAATCTTTATTAAATTGTGAATAAAAAATGAAAGATATAGCTGCTTACACAGCTATATCTCCAAAATCGTAATCTTCATCTCCAGGTCCTGGAATAATAGCACCTTCGTTTATATCTCCGAAGTCATACTCTTGATCCATTTCCCATGTATAACCAATATAATTAAGATCAGTAAATCTACTAATTCCATCACCTACTTTGATTGCTTGCTTAGTTTCATCATAAACAATTTCACCATTAGCAAGTATAGGATTTACATCTTCCCATTCTTCAGTAGTTCCTCTCTTCAAATAAATATATGAAGTAGATGTAACAGAACCAGCATCTATATTTAAAGCTGCACCTGCATCAAATGCGTATGGTAAGTCAGACCATTTTAATATACCATTACCAATCTTGAATTTACATAATCCAGTACCAACACCACTATCTGGAAACTCTATTCCAAATTCACCTTCCATCAAAACAGGATCTATTAATTCCCATTCAGATTTGGTTCCACGTCTTGGACGAATTTTTGCATAAGACATTATTAGGTCCTCCTTCCTTGAGATTATTCTTCCATTATATCAATGTTGAAATTCAGCAAATATACCAAAATACAATGATTTTTCGCTAAATAAGTATCCTTACAATTAAATCTAAGAATACTGCACAAATTCAAAATTAGAGCTATATATTAGCCCCATTTCTGATACCTCTACAGACCCAAATTAGATTTATTCACCAGGAGACTCATTAATTTCTTCATCTTGAACTGGTTCTTCTTTGTCAGGATCTAATTCTTCATCCTCTTCAGGTTCTGAATCAGGTGTAGGATCATCAGAGTTAGAATCTGGCTCTGGATCGGGATCTGGTTCAGGTTCTGGGTCGGGTTCAGGATCTGGTTCTGGCTCAGGTTCTGGTTCCGGTTCAGGCTCTTCAAAGTCATCCCAAGGATCATTAGTGGCATGATTAATTGCATCTTGTAAAATATCGACAGTAGTATCAAACCTCTCATCAGCATACTCATAGATTTCTGTATCTAATTCATCTATTTTTTCTGCATATTCTTCAAAGTTTGCTAAATACGTATCGATTTCTGGATAAACAGCTTCCAAACTTTCAAGTATCTTTCTTGAAATAGCATCAGTAGATATAATCTCTTCAGCTCTTTCAATAAGATCAGCAAGTTCAGTGATGAATAATTCCATTTGATCTTTATACTCTAAAAACTTACCAATCCAGTCTTGGAAAACAACAGAACTTACTCTATCATTAACTGTAGCATATAATCCTCTGTTTGTTTCTTTGATAATATTATCATAAGCTGGATGAATCTTAATATCAGATGATATTTTGTGATCTTCTACGTTAGTTTTTACAGTATTAGTTTCTATTCCTTTGTAATCTCTAGAGAAAACAAGATCAAAATCTTGAATATCTCCAATAATTTCAAATTCCTGAGTTATTGGATTAAATCCTATAACAGTATTTTCGTCTATTTTTAAATCATTAGCCAAACTTACAGTAAGTTCATAAGTTCCATTCTTAAATGGTAAGCTGATAAGTTTACTACGTACATCAAGATATCTTCTATCAGCATTAACAAAGAACTTGGTTCCAGCTTGTCTTAAAATCTCCAGCTGTTCATCAGTTTCAACTTTAGCTATTTGTTTATCTTCAAGGTTAACTTGAGCTTTTACATATCCATCATCGAGGCAGAAATATAACATTCCTGCCACGACATTATTTTCAGGATATGATTCGACTATAGCATATGGATCGGAATAATAATTCTGACCCAAGAACACTTCTAGTTTATCATACAGATAGTATATAAAATTTATATCTCTATCATGTATACTAGGGAGATCATTAGAATGACAAACTCTTAAAGTTTTCATATAGTATCCTCCCTTATTTATGTTTTAAATAATCGACATTAGAAATACATTAGTAGCTTCCATCACTACCCTTAGTCATTTCTTGTACCATAGAAGTTTTCCTTTTATCATTCTTATGAGCATCATAATTTTCTAAATCTGGGAAATTATTTTTATCAAGCATATAATCTATCCAATCTGGGAAAGATTTATCTTCTATAAATCCACCTGTACCAATATAAGCAGTATCTCTTACAGTTCTGTAAAATTCTGCATAATTAGGTCTCAGATAATCTATAATAAATTTCTTATCAAATCCAAAAGTATCAAAACATCTTTGAATATAATCTCTTGCATGATAATCGTTAATTTCTAACCAATCTTCTCTAGTAAACTTAAATCCTTGTGTATAAAAATATACATAAAGCATAACGTTGATTACACTCTTAGTAGCAAATTGTTCAGTTATTTGATCCTCTTTATATTTTTCAATATAAAGATCTCCGGTGGATGTAATATAATCTCTGAAATATACTTCCAAGAAGTTTCTATCTCCATATCCTGTTCTAGATATAGAAGTAGGTCTTGCATTCCATATATAAGTATATATGTCTACTAATAAAGGTTGAGTAGAAAATCTATCACATGCACAATTAACAATTGAAGATATAAATATATCCTCATGTGTTAAAAGATCTTTCTTAAAATGTATATCGTACTTATCCCAAAAATTATCTTTATTATAAAACTTAGCATGATTCCAATTTCTAGTATGATCATGATATCTCAATATTGCATGAGTTTCTGGATTAGCTTCTATGAAATTAGAAATTACATAATACTTTTCTCCAGATTCCTGGATTAAGTCTTTTATTTGAGGAAGTGTATCTACTATATAAACATCGTCATGATCAGCAAATGCTAACCATTCACCAGTAGCAGCTTTAACTCCTCTTTCTCTCGTATTACCAGGACCAAAATTATAATCAGTTTGAACTTGTTTAATACAAAGTTTTTCTCTGAAAGGATCTACAATATCTTGATATGATTCCGTAGAGTGGTCATCTGATAATATAATTTCAATATCATCTGGTATACCTTGACCTTCAATCGATGCTAAAAGATCACCTATAGTTTTCCTAGAATTGTAACAAGGAATGATTATAGAAAAGAAAGGTCTATATTCTAGTTCCCTAGAAGGCTTACCATCTGTTATCAGTTCTTTAACTTCACTCATTATAAGGTACCTCCGCCTAGTTAATAAATATAAGCCTAGAAAGTCCTATATTACTAACTAGGCAAGTATTACCTTAATGTATTTTTTATCAAAAATTACGCATTATAAACTATAAATTTCACCATTAGATGTAAGTTCACCAAAGTCGAAATTAGCTTCAACAGAAGGTGCACCAGCTTGCCCAGCATAATCTGCTGAACTTACAGTAGCCCAAGTACCATCTCCTCTAAGATAAGTAGTTGTACTTCCATTAAGTTGTCTTAACAGACCAGCTGCTGAAGTTGTAGCTGTAGTATATGTAGTATTATCATTTGGTGGTTTAACCCAAGTGCCATCTTGTCTAAGATATTTAGTAGTACCAGATCCGCCAGCTGGTGCAAGACCAGCAGTAGCGCTAGTTACGTTACTATATGTAGTATTAGGTGGTACCTGCCATGAACCATCTTGTCTAAGATATTTAGTAGTACCAGATCCGCCAGCTGGAGCTAAACCTGCACTAGCAGAAGTCATATTACTATATGTAGTATTAGGTGGTACCTGCCATGATCCATCTTGTCTTAAATACTTAGTAGTACCAGAACCACCAGCAGGTGCAAGACCAGCACTAGCAGAAGTCATATTACTATATGTAGTATTATCATTTGGTGGTTTAACCCATGAACCATCGGCTCTAAGATAATTAGTTGTACCACCACCAAGTTTTGGAAGAAGTCCATTACTAGCAGTTGTAGCAACACCATAAGTTGTATTATTATCTTGCTGAGTAAAACTAAATGTGCTACCATCTATAGCTGTAGCTGTAAATGTAAGACCAACTCTGGTAATAGATTTAATTGCTTTACTCTGATCATAGTTAGCTACATTACCTAATCCTACATCAGATTTAGATACAGAGCCTTTATAAGCCATAGCACCAAGACCATGCACAGCAACATTAGCTGTAGTACCATTAGTATTTACATTAATAGTACCATTTGCAGTACCTGAAGCAACAGCTCTAACACCACTATTTGAGAATTGTGTTCCACTCTTAGAAATACCATTGGCTGCAGTATAAGTAGCAGTTGTAGCGTACTGTGCAGGAACACTTGTCAGGAAAGTAGAACCCTTAGTAAGTGTAAGGGTATTTCCACTCTTTGTAAAGCTTGTATATGCATTACCTGTACCAGTTTCAGAAACAGTATTAACGTAATTTGAAAGGTCCATAGCTGTAGTACCAATCTTTTCATAACTAGCACCCAGCCAAATATACTCATCATAAATATTCTGAGCAGTGGATGAACCATTAGACACGAGATATATAACAGCAGATTTTCCTGTAGCTGGAAGACTAGTTACAACTTCGTAACTAAGACCTGAAACTCCAGATATAGCAGCAGCAATAGCTGTAGCAACAAACCTAGTGTTTGCAATCTTTTCACTAGTATCACCACTAGCAACATCAGGAACTGTTGGAGTGCCTGTAAATGCTGGAGAAGCTTTTGGTGCATAATGACTAGTAATAGTATTACCAGAACCATCAGCTGTAGCTGTAGCAGCATTCTTAGCATACTTAACGGTAGAAGCATTTTCATTAATACTAAAAGTTCCGTTAGATAATGATAATCCAGTACCATTGGTATATGTAGTATTAGGTGGTACTTGCCATGAACCATCTTGTCTTAAATACTTAGTAGTACCAGAACCACCAGCAGGTGCAAGACCAGCACTAGCAGAAGTCATATTACTATATGTAGTATTAGGTGGTACTTGCCATGATCCATCTGCTCTAAGATATTTAGTTGTACCGCCACCTAACTTAGGTAAAAGTCCATTAGCTGCTGTTGTAGCAACATCATAAGTTGTATTATTATCTTGCTGAGTAAAATTGAAAGTAGAATTATCGAGAGCTGTAGCTGTAAATGTAAGACCATTTCTGGTAATAGATTTAATTGCTTTACTCTGATTTATATTAGCAACATTACCAAGATCAACATCAGATTTAGATACAGAGCCTTTATAAGCCATAGCACCAAGACCATGCACAGCAACATTAGCTGTGGTACCATTATTATTGAAATTAACTGTACCATTTACAGAGCCTTCTGTAAGTGCATAAGTACTATCGTTATCTGCTGGGTTGCCCCAAGTACCATCTCCTCTAAGATAAGAAGAAGTACTACCATTAAGTTGTCTTAATAGACCAGCTGCTGAAGTTGTAGCTGTAGTATATGTAGTATTATCATCTTTCTGATTGAAAGTGAAAGTACTATTATCTTCTCTAGTAACAGTAAATGTATTACCACTTCTGGTGATATTCTTAATACCATTATTTGCAACTGTAGCAGATGTAGCATTAGTTACAGAATTAGGCAATTTAACATTTGTCTTTACAAAAGATGATGCATGACCAAAATTATCTGTTGTAATATTAGTAATTACATCAAAAGTAGAACCAGCTGCAGGTGTAATAGCTGCTGTAGAACTACTATGAGTTACTGCTGGGTGACCAGTAAGGAAAGTAGATCCCTTAGTAAGTGTAAGGGTATTTCCATTCTTAGTAAAGCTTGTATAAGCATTACCGCTACCAGTTTCAGTAACTGTATTTACATAATTACTAAGATCAATTCTAGTTGTACCAATCTTTTCATAAGTTGATCCTAACCAAATATATTCATCATAAATATCTCCAGATACTTGTGATGCTGGTACCAGATAAATAACTCCTTTAACTCCGCTTGCTGGAAGTTCTTCGACGATTTTATAGTCTATTTGAGTAACACCAGCTATAGCTGAAGCTATTGCTGTACTAACGAAATTAGTATTAGCAATTTTTGTACTTTCATCTCCTTCTGCAATATCTGGTACTGTTGGAGTACCTGTAAATGCTGGAGAATTTTTAGGAGCATAAGTATTAGATATATTATTACCTGAACCATCACTTGTGGCTACACTAGCTGTTGCTGCATTTATCGCATAACTTGCTGTATCAGCATTTACGGAATGACCAGCTTCGCCTATATATACATATTTCCATTCATTATTATTAAAATCATAGTATAAAAGTTCACTAGTATCACTAGCAAGATATATTTTTGGAAGTGGATTTACTTCGGATAGAATATCCGCTTTATTCATATCTTTAACAAAGTCTGTAATTTCTACTCTAGTATTATCTGTATCCAAAAATAATCTACCAGTATCTGTAGTAAATCTAAGCATACCATTTTTAATTACAGGCAATTCGGCCTCAATTCCTTTAGAAAGTATTCTTGCATAAGTAGTAGAAGACATATCTATTTTCTCTCCTTTCTAAAGTTTATTATTTAAAACATAAAGAAAATGGGAGGGAGCTTACGTCCCCTCCCATTATTTATTATTTAAATATTAGAATATTTAAAATTTACTTTAATTAATCTGAAAATCCTGCCCATGTTGTAGCTGCTGTAGCAAGATCAGAAATATTACTTGTGTTTGTAGCAACCTGAACAGTTGTAGCATTGTAATTTGTCTCAAGTGTATCAAGCTTAGCTGTAGTAGCATTGAGATTACCTTCGATTTCTGCAACCTTAACAGTTGTAGCATTATAGTTTGTCTCAAGAGTAGCAACCTTAGCTGTAGTAGCATTGTAATTTGTCTCAAGAGTATCAAGCTTAGCTGTTGTAGCATTGAGATTACCTTCGATTTCTGCAACCTTAACAGTTGTAGCATTGTAATTAGTTGTCAGAGTATCGAGAGCAGCTGTGGTATTATTATAGTTACCTTCAAGTGTAGCAAGAGTTGCAGTTGTATTATTGTAATTATTCTCAAGTGTTCCAAGTGATGCTGTTGTAGCTGCAAGAGTAGCTGTAGTATTATTAATCTGACCCTGAAGACTTTCTCTAACTCCATCAAGAGCTGCTGTTGTAGCATAATTACTAAGGTCAACCATAAGACCATCCTGGTCAAGTACAAGAGCATTAGCTGCAGAATCATTAATATTCAGATCAAAGCTAATTGAATGTGTTGTACCATCGATTGAAACTGTACCAGAATTTGTAGTTTCACCTGTGTAATCATTGTAAAGTGCTGATGCAGGGATTCTAATAACTGTTGGATTTTCAGGATCATCATTAAGTGTAAGAACGATTTCCTTAGTTTCAGAATCGAAATAGTTCTTTCCTGCACCTGGATCAAGGAAGATATCCTTACCAATGTTAGCAGTAACTGTTGTTCCACCAGCTACAGGAATTGTAAGTACTCTAGTCTCAGCATCCCATGAAGGATTGATAGCTGTACCTGTCATAGTAACGTCAAATGTAGAAGCGTCACCCTTAGTTACAGTAAGTGTACCAGCAACTGCTGTGCCAGCATTCATCTTCTGTTTAATGTCAGCAACAACGCCATCTCCACCAACCATATTTTCAACATAAGAAACGATAGCTGCCTCTGATGCAACCTTAGCATTTGATGGATCCTGACTATCGATAGATGTTGTAAGTGGATATGAAAGAACAACCCATTCATTATCAATATAAGTCTTAATCTGACCTGATCCAGTCTCATAATAGATCTTACCATCAACACCAGTTGCAGGTACAGATGCGATCTTAATGAGACTATTTGTATAGTCTATTGTACCCTTATACAGCTTACCTGTATCAGATGTAAAATAGAGATAATTAGAATTGAGTGACCCAGCTGTCTTAAGAGCCTCATACTCTGCCTGGGTACCAAATCTATGGATTTGATTATAACTCATTTTTGTTTCCTCCTTTTGGAAAATATTATTATATCTTTTAGGTAATTGAAAAACTACCAATATTTACTAAGATGTTAAATTCTATTAATTGTAAGGTTCCCAAGAATTTGCATTGAGAAAATTAATAAAATCATCTATTGTAAGAGATGGATCTCCCATCTCATCTCTCCAAACTTCAAAAGCATCTTTACCTTCAGGACCAGGAGCTCCATCTTCACCAGGATCTCCCTTATCTCCTTTATCACCTTTTGGACCTGGTTCTCCATCTTGTCCAGGTTCACCAGGGTCACCTTTGTCACCCTTATCACCTTTTTCGCCAGGAGCACCATCTTGTCCAGGATCACCTTTGTCTCCTTTAGGTCCAGGCTCACCAGGATCTCCCTTATCACCTTTTTCTCCCTTAAGAGAATCGATAAAGTCCTGCTCAGTACCTTGATTACCTAAATCAAGCCATATTTGATAAGCTGATTTACCTTTAAGAGAATCCAAGAAATCAGTAATAGTACCTTGATGACCTTCTTCAAGCCAAATTTCATAAGCTGATTTACCATTTTTACCTGGGTCACCTTTGTCACCCTTATCACCTTTTTCTCCTTGTAAAGAATTAATGAAGTCTAGTACAGAACCTTCATTACCTAAAGCAAGCCAGATTTCATACGCAGATTTACCAGCTGGACCAATACAAAATTCCAAAAAGTCATCAATTGTTCCTGTATGACCAGCCTCTATCCATAATTCGTAAGCGGATTTACCATCTTTTCCGTCACCAATATATGGTAGAGAGTTATATCTGGTGAAACCATCACCAACTTTTAAGCGCTTAGTATCAATTTCATACGCTGGTTGACCAGCAAGAAGCACTGGGTTTTTTGCCCAAAATGCTTCTGCGGTACCACGCTTAAACTGAAGAGGTTTATTATGAGGAGGTTTTCGACCATAACCATGATCTAGCAACTCCACGCCATTTTCGTCAGCAATATTATTGTTTGACTTTCCCATGATCTAATGAAACCTCCTTTCAGTTTACTTTATAACGATTTTCTTTTCAAGTATTTTATCTGCATCTTCCTTATATGTAAGATCAGTTGTTCTAGAAATCTTAATAACATCGATGATCTTGTCTGCATCTTCTGCAGTAATTACAACACCACCATTAGTTCCAGGGTAAAGATTAACTTTACCGTTAGTAACTTCTACTCTACTCTTATCTACTGTACCATTAACAGTCTTATCTGTTGAATCACCAGTTGGGAAAAGATAATTAACTGTAGAGTTCTTAACAACAAGCTCAGAGTTCTTTACTGGACCTCTATTTGTTGTCTGCATAACATCAATTGTTGAATCAATAGCTGTAGCTTTAGCATTATTTGTAGCTCCATTAGAACCACAAGCAAGATACCAATCAGCACTAGATCCATTCTTAGCAATGATTTCTACATCATCACCATACATGTAACCACAGTTACATCCAGCATAAGCACATGATACATAAGAATTATCTAGAGTAATTCTTGCTTTCTTTACCCATGCTTTGCTTGCGAGAGAACATTTCTGTCCCCATTCTTTGTTAGCATCGTTACCATTACAAATAGATTCACCAGCACCACAGAAGTTAAGCTTAGAATTTTTAATATTAATTTCTACTTCTTCTGTCTTTACTGCACCATATGATCCAGTAACACCAGCTGAAGGTCTATTTACATCTTCGATATTAACAGTAATCTTTCCTACTCTAAGTGGAGTTTCTTCAGCACCGTCTCTTATAGAACCAGCTCTGATTCCCTTGAATTTAACATCACCCTTAACGGTAACGTTTATAGATTCAAGGTCTCTATCATAAGAACCACCAATAATCATTGTAGTAGCAGGAATTTCTGTAACCTTGCCATAAGCATCAGTTACAATAGTCTTTCCCTTATCATTAAGAGATACAACAATTGGAATACCATTAGCTACATATGTAGGACAACCCATATATTCACCATTTTCTGTGAAATATGTATCAGGTTTAACCGTAAATACAGCTATAGGTGAAAAGCTTTCAAGAGTACCATAAACATATCCATCTATAATCTGTGCATCTTCTATTTTATCCCATTGTCCAGATGCTTCCTCTTCACCAGGTGTATAATGATAAGCAACAACACCTGTATCTTTATTACCAATCTTATTAGGACTGAGAAGAGTAAGCTCTCCAGGTGTACCTACAACATTATATGTACCAAGATATTGAGAAATAGTATCATTCTCTGGAATATCTTCAGGAGTAACAATAGAATCTTCAGTATTGAGATTAGCCTCCATTTCTTTTACAGCATCATATTCATCATCTGTATCATACTTTAATGAAAAAGTAGAAGATGATGGTGGAAGATCTGTAGGAATTGGGAAATACCAATACTTAGGAATAACAGCAAGATAGATCTTAGGTAGAATTTCTACACTTATATCCATTGTTTAATTCCTCCTTATTAAAAATTTATAAAATATGAGCGTTGAATTTACTCTCCAGGTTGTGCATCCTCATCAGGAGTTACATCTTCTTCTTCATCCTTTGGTGGATACCAGATAGAATCTATAACTGCAGGAATGCACTTTGGAAGAACTTCTTCCTTAAATTCAACAAAAATAGTTCCTTTAGCCATTGTAGAATTCCTCCTTGTAAGGTTTTTAAAATATATTAATTTTCATCGATTATTTCATCATTATGATGTTGAGGACCATGTCCCTCTCCGGTTGGATCTGGTCTTCCATCTTCATCGACAATAATATCTGTGCCAGGTATAATATCAATATCATCGATCTTGATATTTCTCCAATGTTTTCCATCCATTGTATACTGGAGTCTGCCTCTATTAATTCTAATAGCGACAATACCAGTGTCATCAATAGGAGTAGATACAACTCTAGTTGATCCATTCTTACGAATAATATCCACATTAAGAATTGACATTGGTGATAATCTGGCTACCTCTGAATCAAAGTCATCAGATCCATCTACAATAATACTCCAGCCCTTTGGATCGCTGCCATTAGTATTGATCTGTATAATCTTTCCAACAATATGCTTTCTTAGACCGTTGCTATTGTATAATAGATCTATAAGATCACCTACACCTAAAGTCTGGTCTTTAGTACGTCCATCATCAAACTTAAGTTGAACTCTAATTGATGGAACCATTGAACATTTAATATCCATTAACATAGGTAATTCCTTCCTTTCATCAGATTTTTGTTATTAATAATTTACACAATTATTATATTAAAGTTCTCGATAAAAACAGCAGAAATAGAGGATAGGAACCTAATCCTATCCTCTAATAGATTTACTTAAGAAAATTATTTCTTTCTTTTAGATTATCAATAACTTCTCTTATATTTTGTATAAAAATATCAGAAACTTCAGAAGTTTTTTCTGATGTATTTGAATCTGCTACAACGATATTATATATTACATAATACATGAAACTGTGCTCAAGTATATTTTCAACCTTATAATTTCTAATATATTTACAGAAGCAAACTAAGAAAGCAATAATATCGGCATTATTATAATTCTCATTATCTACAATCTTTCTTTCAAGTATTGGAAGTGTAAGTTTAATATCATAAATATTATAAGTACTATTCTGATATTTATTAAGAAAATCTCTAAAGTAATTCTTTGGTTGTTCTATATCATATTTCTTAATTTTACACGTTTTAGCATACTCTTTAAGAGGATCAAGAGAATAAGCAGAATCAATTACATCTAAAGTTTCAGTAAGTTTAGCTTTCTTATCTTCATCTTCAAGAGTTTCAATATATTCTCTATAAGCTTGATTTCTTTCTTTAGTATAACCAACTGAATATTCTGCAACTTCTTCTTTAGTTTCTTTAAATATAGTTTCTACTTCTTTATTGAAATCACTTTTTGCTCTACTGATACTATTATTAATAATAAATTCATCAATAAGAGATTCTGCAAGGGCATTTCTCATACTTCTTTGCTGATTATTCATTACAACAGGACCTTCAAATTTACCAAATCCCATAGTATCAGTAATCTGCTTTTGAATAGTTGGTGGAAGAGCTTTATATACATTAAAGTCTTCTTTATTCATTCTTCTATTAATAACTTCAAGAAGTTTATGCATATCTTCATCAGATATAGTAATATTTCCATCAGCGTCTAGAATACCGATATTCTCTTTAAGTTCTTCTTCTGTAACTGGAGAATCATCAATATCTATATTTATATTACCTTCTTCTACTTCTTTAACAAGATCTTCAAATGTTGTATTGTCTATATCGTCATCAGTTGATATAATCTTCTGTTCTCCAGTATTAGGATCAGTAATTACATTAGCTTTCTTTACAAATCCCTTTTCTGAATTATCAGAATCTTCTACATCATTATTTGAAGGTAGAGATTGAACCAATTTGATATCTGGATTATTTTCAGCATTATCTTCCATAATTTTATTAATATCTTCTACATTTTCTTCTGTAAGCTCATTAGATATTTTATCAGCAGATTCTATCATTTTATCATATTCTTTATTTATGTTATTTGTATTCATTTATACTTCTTCTCCCTGTAAATTATGCTTGTGGTACATTAGGAATATTATTCTGGAAAGTTCTAGATTGAAGTTCTAGTTTTATTCTAGTAATAACCTCTGGACCATTATTAGATTTGATATAAAATCCATAATGATATTTATAAATATCATTTGTATCTTCAAGAATTGAATTAAGATATTCAGCAATCTGAGGATTAAAGAAATAATTCAATAATGTACTGAGATTAATATCATATCCAGCAATGTTATAAATAACCATATTAGCATTAGCATGTATTAAAACGAATTTCTCATCTAAGAAATTATTTCTAGCATAAGCACCATTATCTCTAGGACGATTAATATTATCCATAGATTTCAAATAATTATAAATAGTATCAGCATTATCAATAATATATGATGTAAAGAAATTAATCATATTATCTGTAAATCTAGATACAAATACATCGTATAATAATTTTGCAATTGTATGAATATTCTCTTCATCAGTAGATAATAAATCTATATTAAGAGTTAATCCGTAATATTCAATAATGGTAGTAATTATTTCAATATAAGTTTCTCTTCTTACATCTTTTATTTTCTCGGTATAATCTGGAGCATTATTTAATATACCAATAAATTCTCTCTCCAAAACATCAACCATATTTGGCATAGGTTCATCAAATGGTCTAAATTTCTTTGATAGAGAATCATTTATAATATGTATAATATAATCAGAATCCAGATTTGATAAAATCGTTCCGATACCAGCATCAGTATCAATATTGTAACTATTCATTGTCGTCAGTAACCTCCTCTTCTTTTTCAGTTTCTTCTTGATTTATATCATTTTTACTCATAGAATCATATTGTTCTTGAGTAAGGAATACATATCTAAGCATATCAGGATTATCCTTATTACACATAACCTTCATCCTCCTATAAATGTATTATTAACAAGTAAAAATAACTGTAAAAAGAAAATTTGAGAGTATGATGTTTCATACTCTCAAACTGACTGTGTAAAAAGTATCTTTTAAGAGATATAAGGATCATTATCTCGCCAAATAAATCACCTAACCTCTTATTATTTATTCGTTAAATGGATTTTATTTTAAATTTGATTCCAGAATGACGATAAATTGCCTTGTAAAACAGAATAATCATCAATAGGATTTCCATAATCATCAAAATCCATATCAGGATTTTCATCAATAAATAATGAAGTTGGTAATTGAACTGTATTTTGTCCGAAACTAGTTCTATCTAAGAAATTAGATTCATCTAATCCAGTTTCTTCTGCAATTTTTTGTCTCAATTGTTCATTTTTATTGAATATATTATTTCTTCCTTTGATAATCTCATAATATTGATCAATTTTAAGATCTTCAGATGTAATAAATTTAGAATTGGATTCTACAAATTCTAATGCTTCTAATATTTCATTACTTTCATCATTAAATCCATAACCATCAATATTATCTACAGATTCTACATTTTCAAGATTATCATCAATCTCATTATCAAGTAATTCTTCCTCAGTATCTGTCTTTATGGTATTTTTCATAATATGGAAATTCTCTGCAAGATTCTTTCCATCATACCATACATATAAAGCCATCAAATAAGAGAATACCTGATCATCGTGAGAATTATCTGAGTGCTCAACTTTACCAGATTTTTTAACAACCATATGTTTCATTTCATCTAGTATTATAGGAGCAACAAATTTATCTTTATGATACCTTACTCTTTCTTGTAATATTTCTATTAATCTGGCTCTTATATCTCTAGTAGAATCTAATCCATAAACTCTAACCCTTTGAGATTTCTTGGCCATTCTTATACCATTAAATGCTTCTTCTACAACTTTTTCTTTAATTTCCCAATACAGATTCTTCTTAGCACTAGTTTTAACTAATCTCTGTATAACAGATATACCGAAACCCTAAATTTAAATATAGACGCAACTCTATACTCTATGGTTAATTCCATATCACTCCCATTACAGGACGTGTGTAGATCATTTGTTCATCTCTAAATAGAAAGTTATCTCTAAATAGAGAGTGGAATTTTTCTTCCTCCATTAGCTTGAGGTTCTAAAAGGACGTAATCCTTTGATCGTTGAACGTTTATCTAATTATTATCAAATTCAATAGGTTTAATTACTTTTCGTATATTATATCCTTTATAAATACCTTGATTAATTGGAGTATTTCTGAAAATATAATTTCTTATCATACTATCATTTCCAAATTTATTTAATTCTATAATTTCATTAACTCCATTACAAGTTATAACTTCTTCTGAATTATATAATTGGTATAAAATTCTATTATCTGGTCTTGGAACAATATTTAATCCATCTCTTATAGCTTGAGCGTTATTCTCACTATAAGTTCCCCATTTAAGATTAGTATAATTTGTATTTAATTTATTATTATCTAAATGAAGAACTATGGGATCATTATTTGGATTAGCTACAAATAACATTGCAACTAATCTATGAACAAGAAATCTTTTTCTAGCTCCATTATCATTAACCATATCAATCATCTTATATCCTTTATTATTAATATAAGGAGATAATTCTTTACCATTTTTATTAAAAACATTTCCATTTTCATCTATTTTATAATTACTAAAACCTATTAATTCTTTATACATTATATCACCACCTTTATATTTATATTAAGATGATAATAAAATTAGATATGTCGCTGCTATACAAGGGCTTGTTAATGAATACTTAGGATTTAACCATATATTCATCTTAATTACTTTTTTCTACTTTCGTAACTATCACGCACATCTTTGCAGATCACGTTGTAGTGAATTAAGCTCTTGACCCTCTTCATAGCAATTAACTCCAAAACTTATGCAGATCACTCTACATAGTGAGGTTTGCTGTAAAGCTACTCCATTTCTTTCGATGTTTATTATACCATTAGGAAGATATTTAGTAACCAGTTCATATAATACTTGTGCCAAATCATCTGCGGGCATATAATTACAATTCAAAGTTGCTGTAACTCTAGTGGTTTTAGAATCTATAACCGTAATACAAGAACT
>Ga0247611_10005117_pt1 | contig 17659 bp, 13 predicted proteins | sample 177DNAGHGhighgp2_FD_192422 | JGI IMG/M metagenome (GOLD analysis project Ga0247611, IMG submission 192422) | Sheep rumen microbial communities from Palmerston North, Manawatu-Wanganui, New Zealand - 1770 DNA GHGhigh gp2 | ecosystem: Host-associated > Mammals > Digestive system > Stomach > Rumen... | reverse complement strand
TCCTGCACCGGTACAGTCTGTAATTCTCAGAGACAATCAATCCGGCCAGACAAAACCTGTAAGTCAGGAAATGCCTGTAGCTCCGGCTCCGGCAGTATCTGTTGCATCCGCGGGTGCTTCTAAAACTGCGGTTGAAAAGGTTTCGAAATCTTCTTCAGAAGCGATGTTTGGTTTTGTCAGTGCAGATGAAAAACCTCGTTATTCTCTGAAAAACGGATATTTGGCGAATATGATCGGCGCATTTGATATGAAGACCAATGACGCAGTGATCACGAATAGACGTGTGTATTTTAATGCCATGTCCTGGAGAAATCTGACGAAAAGCAGAACAGAGATGATCGTTGATCTTGAAGATATTACCGGAACCATGGTCAGTCGTGTGCGTTCGTATGGATTACTACTTCTTGGTATCCTTTTAGCCTTGGTAGGTACGATCTTCGCGTTCTTTTTTTCAGATAAAAGTACCTATTTTATTGGTGCAACTGTCGCCTCCTATCTGGTGAGCATCTGTGTGTTGTTCATTTGGTTGGCTACGAATGTACTAACCAAGCGGACATTATTTAAGATCGAGTATTCCGGTGGCGGCAGTGGATCATTTGGTCAGAGCGGATCCATAAATTTCGATGTCAATATGTACTCGCTTAAGTCAGTCAAAGAATTCCAGAATGAAATATTCCGGGCAAAAGATGAGTTAAAAAAGTCCGGAAAGTGATTTCTTGGAAAATAAAGACGAATTGGGAGTTGTCTTCAGGCAACTCCTTTTTTACTTTTTGTATAAGTTTTACTTATAACGCAATATCAGATTTTGGGATTAGACGACAAACGTAGGCTATAGTACCATTCTCGATAAGAAATACATCGCTTTCCCACAGCGAACGTTGACTCCAATAACAGAATATAAACGAGGTGAACAAAATGAGAAGAATAGCATTACCGAATGTTTTTAATCCGACAAGTGAAGAAGATTATTTGACCGGAGCCGTTGAAACGGCAAAATGGATCAAGAAGCATGAAATCAACGATGAGAATGGGCGCCATTGGGCCGTGAACTGTCAGGAAGGAAAGTCACCGGACCTGGTAGAGTCAACCTACCTAAGCAACCGTACACTTTATTCCGGAGCGGCGGGGATCGGCTTCTTCTTCGTACAGCTTTATGAGGTGACGGGAGAGAAACATTATCTGGATGAAGCTAAGGCAGGCCTTTCTTTCCTGATCAATACTTATGGTCCTGAATTGTCAGCTAAACCCGGTATTCATACCGGAACAGCGGGTGAAGGACTCCTGGCATTGATTTTGTATGAGAAAACCGGAGAGGAGCAATATCTTCAGTATGCTGTGCGCATCGCAGATGATATTTACGAACAGTCGATCAAAGAAGATACAAGTGATGGACTTCGCATCCATTGGAACGGTCTGTTCGATTATATGGGAGATGGAAGTGCAGCATCCTACTGGATCCGTATTTTCAAGCTCACCGGTGAGGATAAGTATCTTTCCTATGCAAAAATCTGCCTGGATTCGATCCTTAGCCTCCGGATCGAGGATGATGTGGATACGATTCATTGGAATCTTCTGAATGTACATGATTATTTCCCGGAAGTCCCGGACAACGGTGTGATCGCTAACTTTGCCCATGGTACCTCCGGTATCGTATATCTGCTTACACTTTATTACGAAGCTTCCCGTGATGAAACGTATTTACGATTTGCTGAACGTGGAATCCATTATCTCGAGAAAATTGCAGTTCACGATGAGGATTCCGAGATCATTCCCTATATCTATCTGCCGGATGAAGACCGGGCTTACGAGGTATTTTACCTGAGTCTCTGCCATGGCCCGGTCGGTTCGGCGGTAGTATATAGAAAACTGTATAAAGTAACCGGCGATGAGAAATATCTTGATGGCTACAGAAGATTTAATCAGGCCCTGATCAAAGCAGGCGTTCCGGAGAAAAGGTCGCGCGGATACTGGAACCATTGCATCTGCTGCGGTACTTCAGGAATTCTTCTGCATTTTCTGACAGAGCCGGAACTGGTTCCTGGTCAGACAAATATTTCTCTTGCCGCAAGAACCGCTAACACGATCCTTCACGATGCTTATGAGGATGAGAATGGAAGAAGATGGTACGATGCCTGGACGCGGGTAAAACCGTGGGATGTGGATTCTAATCTGGGACTGTTCATAGGAGATGCAGGAAATGCCAGTGCCTTACTCTCACTTTATGCGAAGAATAAAGGCATTAAGATCACGACATTGCCTGAATTTGAAGAGTGATTTCAATGTGACATAATTGTTTTTCCCTCTTCACGGAAGCAATGATACAATTCTTGCAAGATATTAGGGTAGAAAAGAGGCATATACTTGTGAGAATGAAAAGATTTATTTCTGTGTTGCTTATCGCGTCTGCTTTATTTTCGGAAAAGTGAAAGAATTTTCATATGCTTCGTAATCAGAAACCGGATACTTTCTGTTAAGATCCTAAGACTAGAAATGAATAGAAAAAAGCGCTGTCTCGAACAATGAAGTGAACGGGACAGCGCTTTCGTTATAAGCGATTCAATGTAAGGATCAGGAATGCTCCAGAGCCAGTGTTCTGGTTGTCAGATCGCAAACCTCAGAAGGTCCGTAGTACTGGATGGCACCCGGATAGGTGAAGCATGTTTCAACAGCCCACTTCTCACGGTTGGCTTCAAAGTACTTGAACGGCTTTCCATCGAGCTCAACAAGAGCCTTACGGATAACCGGCTTGTCCTGACCGTTTCTTCTTTCCATGTTCATCATCTTGGTGATCGGCATACCACCGGCGATCCACTCCTCAGCCGGCTTGGAAATGTTGGATACCTTGGAGAGATAACCTGTGAAACCGTACTGGATCAGCATGAAAGCATTGAAACCAAGGGAGTAGCAGTAGTCTGCGTCGAAATTGGACGGGAAAGCGCAACGGCCTTCGTATCCGAAGAAGTGATGCTGTGCACCGAATTTGCCCTTATATGTACCGGCTGCTTTTCTCTTAGCGAGTTCAGCCTTCACCATTTCGGAGAAGAGTTTCTCGGACTCGATGAGGGAAACCTGTACGTTACCGTGCGGGTCACGCTCAAGGAAGAGCTGCTGTTGAATGCCCTGAGGCAGAATATCGAATACCTTGAAAGCATCAGCGGAAAGACCGGCCTTGATGAACTCGTACTTTGCATTCCAATCCGGAAGCGCATTGAAAGCAGCTGTCTTTTCGCCTGCGAGGAGTTCGTTGATCTCTGCGATCAGAGCAGAGAACTCAGGAACAAACTCTACGATACCTTCAGGAATAATGGCAACACCAAAGTTCTCGCCATTGTTACCGCGTGTTTCCACAGCGTCAGCGATGTAGTTGGTGATCTGTGCCAGAGACATTTTCTTTGCAGCCACTTCCTCACCGATGAGGCAGATGTTCGGCTGAGTCTCCAGTGCGCACTCGAGCGCTACGTGAGAAGCGGAACGACCCATTACTTTAATGAAGTGCCAGTACTTCTTAGCGGAGTTGGCATCACGCTCGATATTACCGATGAGCTCGGAATAAGTCTTTGTTGCTGTATCGAAACCGAAAGAAGCTTCGATGTCTTCGTTCTTCAGGTCACCGTCGATGGTCTTCGGGCAACCGATTACCTGGATACCTGTGTTCTTGGCAGCCATGTACTCAGCGAGAGTAGCAGCGTTTGTGTTGGAGTCGTCACCACCGATGATAACGATAGCTGTAAGACCATTGCTCTTAGCATTCTCAGCAACGATGTTGAACTGCTCTTCTGTCTCCAGCTTGGTTCTGCCGGAACCGATGATGTCGAAACCACCTGTATTTCTGTATGCATCGATGAACTTGTCGTCGAACTCTACATAGTCATTCTTAAGAAGTCCGTCCGGACCGCCCTTGAAACCGAGGAGAACGTTCTCACTGTTGGTAGCTTTAAGAGCATCATAAAGACCGGAAATTACATTGTGTCCGCCCGGAGCCTGTCCGCCGGAAAGAATAACACCTACGACCTGTTTCTTGGCAGCAGAAGTATTCTGGCCTTTCTCGAAAGTGATCTCCGGCTTTCCATATGTGTTCGGGAAAAGAGCCTTGATCTTGTCCTGGTCGGCTACACTGGCTGTAGCTGCGCCTTCTTTAACGCAGATTTCTGCGATACCGTTTCTGAGCATGCCCGGAAGTTTCGGCTGATACTCGTATCTTGCTTTCTGAAGTGGTGAAAGATTCATGACTTCACGCTCCTTTATATAAAATTACTAGGTCAATGCTAAATCATATTTTTAATAAAGTAAAGAGGAAAAGCCATTTTCTGTTTATCAAAATCTGTTGATCCGTGTTTACAGTTTATTCTTATTTTAGGATTTTAGTGGATGATATAATCAAAGCAGATGCATCATTGGGGGATGAAGAATGACTTTCTTTTATTACATTCGTAAAATAAGAAAGTTTTTTGAGAATGTGTTTGCTGTAGGAAAGTGGAGAAAGCTTTCCGATGCTTCCATTTTCATTTATTTTGTGACCACGATTTTTTCCGCGATCGTGGGCTTGTTCATTTATGCCTTTCTTTCTTATATCCTGGAGTATCCTGTTTTTCCCTCATGGGGCACAATGAGTCATACGCAAGGGATGATCCTTCTTACTGTGGTTCTAGGTATGTTCGTGATCGATTTCCTTATGGGAACGTTCTTTGTGTTTTTATTTGATAAGCTGATCTTTTCTCCGACTGCCAATATAGTAGGGGAGATCCAGAAGAAGACAGAAGACGCTTCCAATGCTTTCCCGCAGGAGATGCGGCAGCTTGTGGAGGACAATCCGTTTATTCAGGTTTCCTCTACCGGTACTTGGGTCGATTCAGTGGACCGCTATATCACGATTGCCGGAAACGAAAAGTATTTCGACGAAACGACAGGGTGCTTTAACAGAAAATATTTCCAGCAAGTGCTCAGTAATATGCTTAAGACGGAAATGCTGTGTGATATCAAGGATTCCGAGTCAAAACGTATCTATGGAAGTTCTATGTTCGCCATTTTTATGATCGATATCGACCATTTCAAGTACATTAATGATGATTTCGGTCATCAGTATGGAGATGTGATCCTCGCGCTGGTGGGAAAAACTCTTCGGAAAATCGTCGGAAGTAAAGGCGTAGTTGTTCGAAACGGAGGAGAAGAGTTCTTGATCATCGCTTGTATGCAGTATCCGGAGAGTATCGAAGATTATGCCGAACATATTCGCGAGGTCTTCGCCAAGAATGTTAAGATCACCGGTCATGGTGACAAAAACAGGCCGGTTACCTGCAGTATCGGATATACGCCTTTCCCGCTTTTTGATGCGAAACCAACAGCCATAACCGTGGATGATCATGTCAATCTTGCTGACCAGGCTATGTATCTTTCCAAGACTTCGGGACGAAATACCTGGAGGGGATTACAGGTTGTCCGTCCTCCGTACAATGAGACAGAAATCAGCAAACTTGTCGGATCGATCGAATATGGTGAAAAATCCCGATATATCAAGATTATTTCGCCGTAAGTCTTTACAAGCATTTTTCAATGTGATAATATACCCAAGTATTTTGCCGTAGTCACAGTTCATGGAAGGTTCCGACCATCTACTTTGCTATCGGATTAATGGAGGTAATAACAATGGGACAGATCAACAAAGCTGAGATCATCAAGGAGTACGCTCTTAAAGAGGGTGACACAGGTTCTCCGGAAGTACAGATCGCGATTCTCTCTGCCAGAATCAATCATCTTACTGAGCACCTGAAGGTTCACAAGAATGACCACCACAGCCGTCGTGGACTGCTGATGCTGGTAGGTCAGAGAAGAGGTCTTCTTGACTACCTTGCTCGTATCGACATCGAGCGTTATCGTTCAATCATTTCTCGTTTGAACATCAGAAAGTGATCAAGTAATTTCGATCCCGGCCGTCTTTCGTTTTTCTCGAAAGACGGCTTTTTTCTTTGGAAATCATTGAGATTTTGTGTTTTGACTTGCATTTTTCCTTTCTTATCTTTAATATAGATTTATTGCGTTATATGCAATTTCAATTCTTTATGGGAGTGTAGTGGGTAGATTGATATCCCGACTCGTTCGGAGTATGAATCTACAAGCTACCTCCTGGAAAACAATTTGGAGGTTAATATGGAACGTATTTTTAAGACGGAACTGGCAGGCCGTCCGCTTGTTGTGGAAACAGGCAAGCTTGCTCAGTTTACAAATGGTGCATGTCTTATCCGTTATGGTGAGACAGTGATCCTTTCCACAGTAACAGCATCTAAGACTCCTCGTGAGGGTGTGGATTTCTTCCCGCTGTCTGTTGACTATGAAGAGAAGATGTATGCTGTAGGTAAGATCCCGGGTGGTTACATCAAGAGAGAAGGTCGTCCTTCCGAGAAGGCGATCCTCACATCCCGTGTTATTGACCGTCCGATCCGTCCTTTGTTCCCGAAGGATCTGAGAAATGACGTAGTCGTTTCCAACATGGTTATGTCTGTAGATCAGGATTGCTCTCCTGAGATCGCTGCCATGATCGGTACATCTATTGCCATCGCAATCTCTGACATTCCGTGGAATGGTCCGGTCGGTGGTGTTGTTCTTGGTCTTATCGGTGACGATGTCATCATCAACCCGACTGAAGAACAGAGAAATCAGAGCCGTATGTATGTTACTCTGGCAGGTACTGCCAAGAAGATCTGCATGGTTGAGGCCGGAGCAAATGAGGTTCCGGATGAGACAATGCTTGAGGCGATCGCAATCGGTCACGAGACGATCAAGGAGATCGTAACATTCATTAACGGAATCGTTGCTGAAATCGGTAAAGAGAAGTTCACATATGAGTCCGCTGATGTTCCGGAAGAAGTCTTTACTCTGGTTAAGGATTTTGCATGGGAGAAGATGCGTCAGGCTGTTCTCGCTGTGGATAAGTCCGTTCGTGATGCGAATATCGAAGCATTGACCAAGGAGATCGAAGAATACCTCACAGAGCAGAACGAAGAATATCTCCCGTATCTGGCTGATGCAGTTTACAAACTTGAGAAGAAGGTAGTTCGTAATTATCTCTTTAAAGAGCATGTACGTGTAGACGGCCGTCGTCTGGATGAGATCCGTCCGTTGTCCTGTGATGTCGGACTTCTCCCGCGTGTTCATGGTTCCGGTCTGTTCCAGCGTGGTCAGACACAGGTCATGACAACATGTACTCTTGCTCCGCTTTCTTTCTCTCAGACTCTTGATGGTCTGGATAACGAAGTGACCAAGCGTTACATGCACTACTACAACATGCCGGGTTACTCTGTTGGTGAAGCAAAGGCTTCCCGTTCTCCGGGACGTCGTGAGATCGGTCACGGTGCTCTTGCCGAGAGATCTCTTGTGCCGGTACTTCCTTCTGAGGAAGAGTTCCCGTATGCGATCCGTACTGTATCGGAGATCCTGATGTCTAACGGTTCTACCTCTCAGGGTTCTGTATGCGCCAGCACACTGGCTCTTATGGATGCAGGTGTTCCGATCAAGAAGCCGGTTGCCGGTATTTCCACTGGTTTGATCGTTAATGAAGAAGATGAGAATGACTTCCTCGTATTCATGGACATTCAGGGAATCGAAGACTTCTTCGGTGATATGGACTTTAAGGTAGCCGGTACGGAAGATGGAATCACATCTATCCAGGTAGATATTAAGGTGGATGGCCTGTCTTTGGATATCATCCGTAAGGCTTTCGAACTGACTCAGAAGGGTAGAAAGCAGATCATCAATGAGGTTCTGTTGCCGAGAATTTCCGCACCGCGTCCGGAGCTTTCCAAGTATGCTCCGAGAATCATCACCATGCAGATCCCGGTAGATAAGATCCGTGAGGTTATCGGTACAGGCGGAAAGGTCATCAATAAGATCATTGCAGATACCGGTGCCCAGATCGATATTAACGATGACGGCATCCTGCATATTGCTACACCGGATCAGGAAGCTGCAGCGAAAGCAATGGCAATCATTAAGGGTATCGTAGCCGATCCGGAAGTCGGTGTTGAGTATGAAGGCGTGGTTACCAGACTGATGCAGTTCGGTGCTTTTGTTGAATTCCTGCCGGGCAAGGAAGGTCTTGTACATATTTCCAAGATGGCCTGGAGCCGTGTAGAGAATGTTGAAGATGCGGTTAAGGAAGGCGACGTGGTTAAAGTTAAGCTTCTTGAAGTCGACAGTCAGGGAAGATATAACCTCTCTATGCGTGATTGCATGGAGAAGCCGGAAGGCTATGTTGAGGAAGAAGCTGCTCCGAGAAGAAGCGACCGTCCGAACCGTGAGAGAAGAGGCGGACATGGTGACCGTTTCGAGAAGCGTCAGAGAAGAGATTCTTCTGATGATAATAACGGTGGTGAATCTACTCCGCATCCGGGTGCACGCTCCCGTGAGTTCTGATTCAAAATAGAATTGATAAAATAGCTGAACTGCCCTAATTCTTTCCGTTTTAGGGCAGTTTATTTTAGCTTTGAAACCGTTAAATTCGGTTGACACTATATATGGTTGTGTTAGAATTTAAGTAGCGTCGGGGTGTAGCTCAGTTGGCTAGAGTGCTTGCTTGGGGTGCAAGAGGTCGCCTGTTCAAGTCAGGTCACTCCGACCACCTATTTTTAAAAGTTACTATGAAAGTAGTGGCAGAGGAGGTTAATTATGTTTTGTTCAAAATGCGGTAATGTCGTACCGGATGGAAGCGCAAATTGCCCGAATTGCGGCAATCCGATGAGCGCTCCGAATACAATTCCGGTAGCTCAGTCAAGTATTCCTCAGCAGGCTCCGATGGCAGCTCCGGTTGCAGCGCCTGTAGCAGCTCCGGTTGCACCAGCTCAGGCACCGGTTGCCCAGCAGGCTCCTGTAGCTCCGGCTCAGGCTCCATTTGCTCAACAGGCTCCTGTTGCTCCTGTAGCGGCTCCTGTAGCGAAGGCACCATCCAATATTGATCTTGACTTTGGTGGTTTCTTTAAGGATTTCTTTGCAAACCCGATCGATGCGATCTTGAATCGTGCTAAGCCGTCCGGATGGCTTCTTGGTCTGATTTTCGCAGGTGGATTTGTTCTTCTTGAGTTCATCCTGGCATTGATCAACAATAGCCATAAGATCGCTCAGTATGCTTTCTGCTCTTTCTTTACTGAGATCGGAATCATTGCTGCTTTGATGGGTATCGTTACTCTCTTCACAAAACTGTTTGGATTGAAGCCGCTAAGCTTCCTTTCTTCAGTAGCTCTTGTTGGTATGGCACGTATGCCGATGATCGCTATGCGTCTTCTTGCTTTTATCAACACGAAGATCTATGTTGCGATGAACATCAATTTCTTCTCCATCTCTTCGATCTTTACTTCGATCGCTACGATCTTTATGATCCTTGTCATTTATCAGTATGCGCTCAAGAATAAAGAGAACAAATCTGAAGTAACCTGCTTGTATTTCACACTGGCAACTATGGCTGCCTTCTATTTCGCAGATTCTTTCTGCAGCTGGATGTTCTACAAGCTCTTCATCTGATTACGCTCATAGGAATAATATAGAAGAGGGTGTCGCGAGACACCCTCTTTTTGTATATGCTTTTACATGGAGAAAAAATGAGAAAAGTAGATCGTCAGGTGATATAGCCACCGTTGACACCTAGGACTTGCCCGGTAATAAAGGAGGCCTCATCGCCTGCAAGAAAGAAGATCGAATCTGCGACTTCTTCAGAATTTCCGATACGGCACAAAGGAGTGGAATCGCTGAGAGATTCACGGGTCTCATCATCAAGAGACGCATTCATTTCCGTATCGATCACGCCTGGTGCCACACAATTTACACGGATGCTGGATGGTCCCACTTCCTGGGCGAGTGCTTTTGTAAAACCGATAATGGCGGCTTTGGAAGTTGAATAGGCCACTTCACAGGATGCTCCGGTGACGCCCCACATGGATGAAACATTAATGATGCTGCCGGTATGACGTGCGATCATGGAGGGGAGAACGGCTTGCGTAAGATTATATAGACCGCCGATATTTGTATCCATGATCCAGTTCCATTCTTCCGGTGTTGTTTTCGTGAAGAGAGAGATCTTATCGACGCCGGCATTGTTTACAAGCACATCCACAGGACCGAATAGAGCCACGGCTTCCTGGACGGCGGCGACGACTGAATCATTATCCCGGACATCTACTTTCAGTGCGAGACAATCGTATGTAATATTCTTGATCCGTTCCAGAGTATACTGGGCAGATTCGTTATCCGCACGATAAAAGAATGTGACTTTGTAACCGTTCTGGGCGAATTTATAGGCTGTGGCTGCGCCGATACCTCGGGATCCGCCCGTAATCAGACAATGCTTCCGATCCTCCATAAGCAGTACCTTCTTTCTTTATTGACTTTATGGTATCGAACTATTGCGGACATGACAAGTTTTTTCCAAAGAAGAAAAAAGTTGCGTATTTATCCGATTATGATTATTATTTCTTTAGTACTTTTCGAAAGGAAACGACAAATGGCAAAGTTTGAAAAGAATAAGAATGAATCCCCGGAGATCGATCTGAAGAATCTTACTGTGAGACTGGCCGGTATGGGCATGGAAAAAGAAGCAGAAGAGATGGCAGATACCAGAAAGATGAATTATTCGACCGTTGAGGATGAGGAAACGGAAGCAGATGAAGAGTCTTCTGTAGAAGAGGAGATCTCGGATAACGAAGAGGAGATCCTCGAGGACGTCGAGGAAGCGACTTCCGAAGAGATTTCTGATGAAGTGGAAGAGTTCTATGAGAAACGTGCCAAGGAACGGAATCTTACATTGGAAAAAGTGGAAGAACTGGCCAGTGAGATGGAAGAGACTTCTGACGATGAAGCCAGAAAGGTCGTGAAACTTTCCAAAGTGAAATCAGAGAGTACACTTCCGGTAGAGAAGAAGAAGGCTCATTTTGACGCGGTGACGATCGTGGGCATACTCGTTGCGCTGGCCGTTCTCGCCGGTGGTATCTATTATCTCATGCAATCACTGCGTAAGAGCCCGAATCTGGGTATGACGCAGAAGGAATATACGAACGCTTATCACAATTCTGTCCAGTTTAGACAGGTTTTATCGCAATATGGCTCAACAATGGTTGAACCGAAGTATCGTACAGAAGTGGAAGACGATGTCAAAGCACGTACTTTCGATCTGAAGATCGAGAATTCGTTGGGACTTCCTGTTTATATGACCGGCGTTGAAAGTAAAAGTACCAATAAACTGGTACGGTTGCGTTTTGCAATTACGTTCAGTAATCCGGAAGCTTTGAATTCCGCGGAGATCATTATGGTTTCTTTCCTACAGGCATTGTATCCGGATCGCGAAACCTCTGTTTGTTTCGGGAATATCACCGGTGCGCTTGAACTGACCAGAGCCTCCACGAAAGAAGCGGTAGCAGTAAAAGACGGCAAATATGCTTATGCGCTCACTCTTCGTTCTTTGGAAGGAGTCAGCACGTTGATCATGGATATCATTCCGGAAAGTTCAGCAGATAATTACAGCTTTACGGATTCGCTCTGAGGATCAGTTCAGTTCAGAAAGAATGGCGGAAAGAAAATCATCGAATTCCTCGAAAGCAGGAATATGAGGGTAGTCCGCCTTGATCTTCTCCGTGCTGCGGAAAAGAAAGCCCTTGCGGCTGGCCTGGATCATGGCCAGATCATTGTAGCTGTCGCCTGCGGCAATCGTATCAAATCCCATGGATTGTAAGGAACGGACCGTAGTCAATTTGGAATCCTTGCAACGCATACGGAATCCTGTGATCTCGCCATTCTCTGCCACTTCAAGAGTGTTGCAGAATAGTGTCGGATAACCGAGCTTGGCCATAAGCGGCATAGCAAACTGGGTAAAGGTATCACTGATAATGATCACTTGTGCATTCTTGCGAAGTTCATCGAGAAAAGCTCTGGCCCCCGGTAGTGGTTCAATGCGGGAGATCACATCTTGAATCTCCTTTAAGCCCAGACCGTGTTCCTTGAGAATTCCAAGTCTCCAGCGCATGAGTTTATCGTAATCCGGCTCGTCACGTGTCGTTCTTGATAGTTCGGGAATGCCTGACTCCTGAGAAAAAGCGATCCAGATCTCCGGAACAAGTACACCTTCCATATCCAGACAAACAACATCCATTTTGTGATACCTCCGTTATAAAACATCAACAAGAGAAGCCTACTTGAAAAAGACACGAAATGCAAGTTTTTTTGCCAAAAAATAAAAGAAATCTATGAAACGGTAAAAACAAAACAGACTGCCGATGTGTATCGACAGTCTGTATGGCAGGGGAGACACGATTCGAACATGCAACCAGCGGTTTTGGAGACCGCTGCTCTACCATTGAGCCACTCCCCTATGTTGGAGATTCAATGAATCGGACAACATGAAATATATTACTCAAGTGTTTGCATGATGTCAAGTAGAATGTTATGATTTTATACATAGTAAGGAACAAGAAGAGGTGTGTTTAAATGGTATTTTCAGTAATTGGAACAGGAAATATGGGACGTGCGCTGGTAGGCGGATTTATTAAAAGCGGGATCCTCGCTCCGGCAGATGTGCGTCTTTGCGATATTGATAAGACGAAAGTTGAAGAACTGGCGGCGGAGACAGGATGCGCCGCTTATACGGACGCGGCGGCCTGTGTGGATGGCGCGGATTATGTACTTCTGGCCGTAAAACCTCAGGTCTTTGATGCTACGGTTACATCCTTGAAGGATTCTTTAAAAAGTGATGTTGTTGTGATTTCCATCGCTGCATCGGTCACACTGGACCGCATTGCTTCGTTGGTTCCTGCGGATACTTCGATCGTCCGTGTAATGCCGAATACACCGGCTCTTGTTGGCGCAAGTGTCTGTGCTGTATGTACTCGTAATGTGTCTGACGATGCAAAAGAATATGTCCACAAACTTCTCGGCACATGTGGCATCGTGGTTCCATGTGATGAGAAGACTCTGGATGCGATCGGTTGTGTTTCCGGTACCGGTCCTGCTTATGTCATGCTCTTTATCGAAGCTATGGCTGACGCGGCTGTGAAACTGGGTATTCCGAGAAAGACGGCTCTGGATATTGCCGCCATGACCGTATACGGATCCGGCAAGTTGATGGTAGAGACCGGTACGCATCCGGCGATTCTGAAAGATCAGGTATGTTCTCCTGGCGGAACTACGATCGAAGGTGTCCTGGCTTTGGAGAAGGGTGGACTTCGTGCCGCTGTGGAAGATGCCGTTGTTGCGGCAGATCTGAAGACAAAGGCTCTTTCCGGGGGAAAGTGATCTGTGGCTGATCTGATTCATGTAGATATTTATACGGATGGCGCCTGTTCAGGAAATCCCGGCCCGGGAGGGTGGGGAGCGATCCTGATGTGCCGTGGCGTGGAGAAAGAGATTTCCGGTGGCGAAAAACTGACAACGAATAACCGCATGGAACTTCTGGCTGCGATTTCAGCGCTTCAGGCTTTGAAAAAGCCTTGTGAAGTTTCTTTGTATAGCGATAGCGCTTATCTGGTCAACGGATTTACGGCCGGTTGGATCATGTCTTGGAAACGTAATGGATGGAAAAACAGTTCGAAACAAACTGTAAGTAATATAGATTTATGGCAGGAACTGGACCGTCTGGCAGGGATTCACAAGATCACCTGGGTGAAGGTCAAGGGACATGCCGATAATCAGTACAATAACCGTTGCGATGCGTTGGCAGTCGCAGCAGCCAAGAAACAGGGAGAGTAAAGATGTCTAAGCCGAAGGGGAATATTGCGGCGGATGATGCCCAACTCATTGAGAAAACAGTAGAAAGTGAGACCATCTTTCAGGGAAGAGTTTTCACAGTTGAACTGCGGAAAGTCGAGCTTTTCGACGGATCGATTACCGGAAGAGAGATCGTCAAGCATAATGGCGGCGCAACGATCTGCGCTTTGGATGACCAGAAGAATGTTTTTATGGTCAGACAATTCCGTTCGCCTTTCGAAACCGTGATGTTGGAGATCCCGGCAGGAAAACTCGAACAGGGGGAAGATCCGAGAGACTGCGCGATCCGTGAGTTACAGGAAGAGACCGGCATGTGTGCCGGCAATGTCGTAAGTCTCGGATATATCTGTTCCACTCCCGGCTATTGCTCGGAAAAAATCTATATGTTTCTGGCGACGGATCTGAAACAAGGCGAAGGAAATCCGGATGACGGAGAATTCCTGCAAGTGATCAAGATGCCTCTTGCAGAGGCTGTTGAACGTGTGGAAAAGGGCGAGATCACAGACGGTAAGACTGTAACTGCCCTTCTGAAGACAGCAAGAATGGTTGGTGTCTGATGAGAGAAAATGCAAATTCAAAACATGAGGTGACCGGAGTCATCCTTTTTGCCGTAGCGATCCTTCTTGGATTATCCTATTACCTGCCGAAATCGGTAACAGGTTTTCTTGGCGAGTTCCTTCGAGGAATCGGCACAGGACTGATCGGTGTGGCTGCGTATTTTATTCCGGTAATTCTTCTATATGCCGCTGTGGATTTCTTTATTGAATCCCGGCCAGGTGTAGCGACCGGCCGCGTGCGCGCTGTTCTGATCTTGATGGTCTGTGTCGCTTCCATTCTTGCGGTCTGTACAGTTAGCCCGGTGTATGTCAAACGGGCTTGCACTGTACCGCCGGCGAACGATGTACAGGTTACGAAAACACTTTCGCTTCTTTGGAAGCTTGGTGTGGATAAGTCGGTTCTGGAAGCTCCGGAAGGAGATGTGATCCTTTCCGGCGGAGTGATCGGGGGGATGATTGCTTTGGCGCTTCGTGCGCTCGCTGCAAAAGTCGGTGCTTTACTGATCCTTTTCGCATTTACGCTTTCTCAGATCGTACTAATCTTCAATATCAGCATAAGTGACAAGGCAGTCAAGACTGCTCGTGTCATCAAGACGACCGGTCAGAAGGCAACAGAGGCACTTCGTCAGGACCGCCAGTGGAGAGAGAAGGAGCGTGCGATGCAGAGACGTCCCGGTATGCCTGTCCAGAAAAGACCGGTACCGCAAGGCAGAGTCGTTGTGATCCCGCCTCCGTCACCTTTCGATGAACCGGAAGGACCGCAGGGCTTTATCGATCTGGATGGCACAGATGTCAAGATGAATGAGCGTCCGTGGGCGGAAAGAGAGAAAGATTTCGATTTCGACCTTCTGCATGAAGAAGACCGTTCACCGGAAGCAAGAAAAGTGGAAGTTCCGAAAGATCCTCGCGTGGATATTAGTTTCAGTAATCCTGAAACACCTCCGCCTCCGAAAGAGGAGATCTCGCCTGAGGATGAACCGCATTGGATCGATCTTCCGCCGGAAGAACCGAAAGCAGGGACGATCCTTCCTTCTCCGGAAGTCGTGGAAGATTATGAAGATTATAAAGTACACGAGATGGGTGGCACGCAGATCCGTGTTCCGGATCTGCACGATATGAAGCGTCCCAGCCCTGTTCCGAATGAGAGATATAATCGTCCGGAATCGTACGGTCAGCCGGCCGTTGCACCGGCACCGGCTCCGATACCGGCTCCGGTTGAAACCGCAGTTCCGGCGGAGAACGTGAATGCCCCGGCTGAGATCGAAGAAGTCCGTACTTTTGTGGAAGAATCGACACCGGCTCCTGTTGATGTGCCTGCGATCGCAAAGTCGCCTAAGAGATCAAGAGACGCTTATAGCAAGGCTCCTACCAATATTCTTGCGCATGACGCGCCGCTTTCCTCGCGAAAAGAACTGGATGGTCAGGATGCGGATGGTTTGAAACTGATTCAGGCGCTCAAGAGTTTCGGCATCGATGCGAAACTGGATGGCGTGACTCGTGGTCCTGCGATCACACGTTTCGAGGTCGTTCCGGCTCCGGGTATTAAAGTCAGCCGAATTACGAATCTTTCCGACGATATTGCGCTGGCTCTGGCCGCGGCTTCCATCCGTATTGAGGCACCGATCCCAGGAAAATCCGCGGTAGGAATTGAAGTCCCGAACAAGGTGATCTCGCCTGTTCATCTCGGTAACCTGCTCGAATCAGATGATTTTATTCGGGAAGGTCAGAAATCTCCGCTTCTTGTTGCGCTTGGAAAAGATATTCCTGGTAAGCCGATCCTCTGTGATCTTGGAAAAATGCCGCATCTTCTGATTGCAGGATCTACCGGTTCGGGTAAGTCTGTATGCATTAATTCTATCCTCATCAGTATTCTGTGCCATGCTTCTCCGGAACAGGTCAGAATGATCATGATCGACCCGAAGGTTGTTGAACTTGCGGTTTATAAGGGGATTCCGCACTTGCTCTGTCCGGTTGTTACGGATGCGAAGAAAGCCGCAAATGCACTGAATTGGGCAGTAAATGAAATGACGGACCGCTATGCGAAATTTGCAGAGGCGGGAGTTCGTGATTTCAAGGGATTCAACGAATATCAGCGTTGCAATAAAGATCCGGAGCTTCCATTGATTCTGGTTGTGATCGATGAGTTGGCTGACCTGATGCAGGTTGCTTCGAAAGAGGTGGAAGAATCCATATCCCGTCTGACAGCAATGGCCCGTGCTGCAGGTATCCATCTGCTGATCGCCACGCAGCGTCCTTCTGTTGACGTAATTACCGGTGTCATTAAAGCGAATATCCCGTCCCGAATTGCTTTTGCCGTATCGTCTCAGGTCGACAGCCGTACGATCCTGGATATGGTCGGAGCGGAAAAACTTCTCGGTAAAGGCGATATGCTTTATTATCCGCAAAGTGCGGCCAAGCCGGTACGTGGGCAGGGTGCTTTTGTATCGGATAAAGAAGTCGAAGAGATTACCAGTTATATTCGTAAGAATAATGATGTACAATATGATGAGGCGATTGCGGAAGCGATCGTTTCTGCATCCAAATCAGGAGGTACGGCTTCCGGGGCGGCTTCTGATTCGGACGGAGAGGACGAGATGTTCAACGATGCGGTTGAAGTCGTTCTTCAGGCAGGATACGCATCTGTTTCGATCTTGCAGAGACGACTGAATCTTGGATATCCTCGTGCTTCCAGATTAATCGACCGCATGGCGGACAAGGGGTATATAGGACCTTTTGAAGGCAGTAAACCAAGAAAAATACTGATCGACCAGACCCAGTGGCTGGAGATCAAAGCAAAGAAGGGGTAATACATGAGCGCTACACTTATTTCAGGAAAAGAACTTTCATCTATCATCCGTGAGAAGATCACTTCGGATGCCGCAGTACTTGCTGAGAAATATGGAAAGCAGCCGGGACTGGCTGTAATCCAGGTAGGTGAGAATCCTGCTTCCACGATCTATGTAAACAATAAGAAGAAAGCATGTGAGCAGGTTGGATTTAAGTCGTTCGGCTATTCTCTTCCTGAAGATGCGACGGAAGAAGAATTACTCGCGTTGATCCGCACATTGAATGAGGATGAGAATGTTCACGGTATTTTGTGCCAGTTGCCATTGCCAAAGCATATGGATGAGTTTTCCGTGATCTGCGCGATTGCTCCTGAGAAAGATGTGGATGGATTCCATCCTGTAAATAAAGGATTGCTCTCTATCGGTAAGGATTGTCTTGTATCCTGTACTCCGAAAGGATGCATTGAACTCCTGAAATATGCGAATGTCGATATCTCTGGTAAGAATTGTGTTGTGATCGGTAGAAGCAACATCGTAGGTAAGCCGGTTGCTTCGCTGATGCTGCATGAAAATGCAACCGTT
>Ga0247611_10005116_pt1 | contig 17659 bp, 38 predicted proteins | sample 177DNAGHGhighgp2_FD_192422 | JGI IMG/M metagenome (GOLD analysis project Ga0247611, IMG submission 192422) | Sheep rumen microbial communities from Palmerston North, Manawatu-Wanganui, New Zealand - 1770 DNA GHGhigh gp2 | ecosystem: Host-associated > Mammals > Digestive system > Stomach > Rumen... | reverse complement strand
GTGGAAAGTATCTCGGTGACCATGTTACTGCGGCACAGCTTGCGGCGATACGCAATGGTTCATTTGATGATTTGTATGTCGGTGACTACTGGATCATGGGCGGCGTTATATGGAGAATAGCCGATATAAACTACTGGCTGCATTGCGGAGATACCGCGTTTGAGAAGCCTCACCTTGTTATTGTACCTGACACATGTCTGTACAATGCAAAGATGAACGATGAGAACATCACGACTGGCGGCTATGTTGGCAGCAAGATGTACACCGAAAATCTTAATCAGGCGAAGACCACTATCAACTCGCTGTTCGTGGATATGGTGCTTTCTCACAGAGAGTATCTTGTAAATGCGGTTACAAACGGAAAAGCAAGTGGTGGCGCGTGGTACGACAGCACAGTTGAGCTGATGAACGAGTCTATGGTTTACGGTCACAGAGAGTTTACACCCGGCGGCGACGGAACTACTGTTCCTGCAAACCGCACAATAAATAAGACCCAGCTCGCCCTTTTCGCTCTCGCACCCAAGTTCATCATAAACAGAGCAAATCAGTGGCTGCGTGACGTCGTTTCTGAGGCTCTTTTCGCTGATGTGTCCGGCCAGGGCATTACGGAATGCTACTACGCTTCGGACTCTATTGGGGTTCGTCCCGTCTTCGCTATTGGTTAAGGAGGTGTCAAAATGGAAAATGAAATTTATGAATCTATTCCTGAAGTGGAAGAAATCGAACCTGTTGAAGAAGTTACAGAGCCTACGCTGTATGTGATAACACTCGCAGACGGCACAATAATCGAAAACCTCACTCTGAACGGCAACAACTATATTAGCTCTGAACCGATAGAAGCGGACATTTTCGCGGGTAACTGCGCTCCTATGACGATTTCTGACGGCGAGAATGAAGAGATACACGAAAATGCCGAACTTGTGCAATGTGTACAGTACGGCAATGAGTGGTGGATAGTGTTCCGCGACATATCAGATGAAGAGCAGCGCATGAATGACATTGAGGACGCGGTTGCGCTACTGTTAGGAGGTGGGCTTGATGACTAAATCGGCGTTGAGAGTTATTATCCGTGTTATTGAGCGTAGATACAAGCATGGTGAGGACATTAATGATATTCTTGCCGATTATCCGAAGCTGATTAAAGACGAGATACAGCAGATAAAGGATGCGTTAGGGATAGAGGATGTGACCGAATAATGGGCTTAATAATGCATAATGGTGTTCCTTACGGTGGAAATGGCGGCGGAGGAGGAAGTTTCTCTGAGACGGTTTTGTATCAGACTGACATAGATACCGATGCTGGAATACGGCAGGGTGATACCATAATTCTTTCTCAGCCGTTTACAAATTTTGACGAAATAATTATCGAGTGGGGATATATAACCGGCATTTACTATGAAATATTCACAAATAGTTATCGAAAAGATTATTTTTCATATGTAAAAGACTATAAAGAAGCCCACCCGTCAACCCAGATAGAAATAAATACGAACTATTATAACTCATATATGTATACGTGTTTTGTTCCTACGGCTAATAATACTTTATATATTACAGCCGTAGGAGGAGGCGTAAAAAGAAACTTCACCAAAATTATTGGTCGTAAATACAATACGTAAGGAGGGAGAGCAGTATGGAGACATGGGCTCAACTCATAGTGTCGGTTGTTATAGCGGTCATAGCCTCTTCCGGATTCTGGGCATTCGTATCAAAAATATCTGAAAAGAAAGACGTCAGGACTCAGGTTCTCATTGGACTTGGGCATGACAGGATTAGGTGCCTTGGTCTTGAATACATAAATCGTGGCTGGATAACTGCTGACGAGTATGAGAATTTGTATGAGTATTTGTATAAGCCTTATGAAAAACTTGGTGGCAATGGCTCAGCTAAGCGCATCATGGACGAGGTAAAGAAACTTAAAATAATAAGTGGAAAGGAAGGAGACTTTAAGAATGGACAGTAACGTTATATTTACAACAATTGCGATAATAATATTCTTGCTTTTAGTAACTGTATCTGTAATTATGGCTGCCAATCAGAAGAAGAAAGTTGTCGAATGGCTCAAGTATGCTGTGTCTATGGCTGAAAAAGAACTCGGCGAAAAAACCGGTCAGCTTAAGCTCAGACGAGTGTATGACTGGTTTATTGAGAAGTTCCCTTTTCTGTCTTCACTCATAACATTCAATCATTTTTCAAAATGGGTTGACATAGCGATTGAAACACTTGACAACTGGATAGATTCTAAGAATGAAATCGCAAATTATATTTGCAATTCTGATAAGAAGTTAGTAAAAACTACAACAAAGAAGCCTAAATCAGAGTGATACAATGTGGTTTATTCCTACATTGTTCCTACATTTAGACTTATGAAGTGGCATTATTACGCAATTGAGGGTTTCTGCTGTAAAATATATTTTGGCATTCAACCGCGTTTTAATGCTTTTAAAGTCGCAATCTAACTTGCCATTGGATTGATATAATCGTAGGAGTAGGTCGTACATTCGTACACTACTCCTACACTTTTTCTACACTATTCCTACAAGTCATTTTATTTTTTCAATCTGTTCGCGATACCAATCAAGATCTCTGTCTGTATATAGTCGTTCTGTAATATCTGATATTTTGTGCCCTACGAATTTCTTTATTGCATACTCATTTACCTCATATTTGTTGCACAATGTTACAAATTGTTTTCGGCAGTCATGAGGCCTATGCTTGGGATCCAATTTTCGCACTTTCATTATATATTTGAAGTTTTCATACCAGCGGTCATATGTGTACGGAATAATTTTTCCGCTTCTTCCGTCTTCTCTGTTAAACAGGAATTCACTACCACACTCGATTGCTTTTTCATAGTTATTTTTGACAAGTGTTCTTATTTTGGAATGTATAGGAACGGTTCTGTTTTTTCCGGCTTCGGTTTTCATTCCACCGGTAAAAGTCCAATTCTCGATATCCACGTCTGATATTTTCATGTCAATAAGTTCTTGAGGTCTCCAACCGGAATAACATTGTATAAGTATCATTTGTGAATCAGTTGACATTGTATTTGACCACAATTTGTTCATTTCGTCATCTGTGAATGAAATATGAGGTGTTTCAGCTTCATCAATATTCTTTATCAGATTTTTTGGAATTTTATAGTTACGGGCATAATTTTTTTCAACCAAATCATACGACAAGGCATAGTCAAATATTTGGTTCAGGATTGTTTTTATTTTTCTTTGTTGTAAAGGTTTGGGCCTATTTGGTTTTCCTTGTATGATAGCCTCGCTGTTCTCAATACAATCTCGGATATGCTGAGCTCTTATATCTGTTACTCTCATATTGTATAAGATTGAACAGTATTTCCAGCTACGTCTTGTGTCTCGAAGATTCACATCTGTTGCACCCTCTTTTTCTTTTACTCTATACCATTCTTCAAATAGCTCGTCCCCGGTCATGTCTCCAGTCAGGCAATATGGCTTTTTATTATATTCTAATAGAGCCGCATATGCCTCATTGTATGTACTGAAGTAGGCAACTGGTTTAAGAAGTCTACAAATTGGTTTACCGTTTTCAGTCTTCCCTACCGTAACCATAGCCCTGAACGGTTTTCTAAGTCTGGCATTCTTTATTTGTGATATTTGCCCAAAACCATTAGGCAGTCTCATTCTTTTGTTTTTAGGCATTGTATACACCTCCTATACTATTATAATATATGGTGGTCTTATTGTCAAGACCAATTTTTTATTCTAGAATAGGAGGAATTATATTTTGAGGTGTCCAAGATGTAATGGCGAGTGTAGACGGTATGGATTCGCCACAAAGATTGTTAAGAGTAAAAGAGGTGAAAAGAAAGCAGTTAAGTTACAACGAATACAATGTCTTGAGTGTGGTGTAATTAGTCGGGTGTATCCTGATTATATTTTACCATACAAGCAATATGAGCGAGACATTATCGAGGGTGTGCAAGAAGGTCTGATTGACGAGACTGTTTCTGGATTTGAGGATTATCCATGCGAGATGACGATGAAAAGATGGCGAGGCACGCAGAAATGACAAATGATATTATGGAGACTTATAGTCTTACACTATTTTTAGGAGGATATTATTATGGACAACACAACAAAGGAACTTATCGAAGAAATGACAATCGCATATTCTGAGATGATAACGAAAGTTAAGGAAGACATGGGTGAAGAAGAGATCGAAGAAGAGGAGGTCATTGAGACTTGTTTAGATATGTATGAAGATTATCTGGAGCTGTGTGAGAACAGCACAGATAAAACTGAAGTAATGAGCAAGGCGATAGACGCTCTGGCTTTGATAGCCTTCCCAGCGATGCTTAACTCAGAGAGGAACGGTTGGGATTTCATTCAAACTTTGTTTGAGGTGGTCGAAGCAATACCTAAAAAGGAGGACAAAGTCAAGGAGCAAGGGGCGTAATGCCTCTTCGCTTTTCTTACAGTTGCTTATATGAGACGAAAGGAGGTCTTTATATGAGCGATTTTTACGTATTTTTAGTAGAAAAGCTTGGAAGGATACCTGAAGAAATACAGGAGTATTTCTACGAAAATCCGGAGGAGCTGGAAAAACTATATGGAAAGAAACGTATGGAGGAGCTACAAAAAGAGTATCTACGTCTTGTTAAGCAAGGGGTGTAATGCCTCTTCGCTTTTCTTACAGTTGCTTATATGAGACGAAAGGAGGTTTCAAAATGAAATACAAAACACTTTATGCGGCTCACGAAGCTCGGATGTGGCTTAAAACCTTAATCGGGGCTGGATTAGCAACAGCAGCGTTTGTTGCAGCCAACCCAGAGATTAAAGATGCAGCAAAAGAGAAAGTGAGGAACATAAAAGAAAAGGTTAAAAACAAATTCAAGAAGAAACCGATCAAAATCGTCGTAGTAGACGAAGAGGGAAAGCCGGTGTAGCAACCGGTCTTCTCTTTTATATTTTCTCGCACGCAAATAGTACAACGCGTATTATGGAGACGAAAGTCTAAATTTATTATTTGGAGGTATTATTTATGAACAACAAATTATTTGGAGTAGCAGCTATTATTGTAGGAGCAGCGGCGCTGATCACAGCAACAACGACAGCGGTAATAAACTTCCTGACACTTAAGTGGACAGCGAAGGTTTATGAACCGTTTGGACGGTTGGTAAACAAATCAGAACCGATGCTGAACAAGATAGTTGACTACAGCGAAAAATGGTTTGACAAGATGGATGAGAAACTCAAAGAAGAAGACTAAGCTTCAAAGATAAGGCTTGCTATATGCAGGCTCTTATCTTTCTTATATTTTGCGCAAATAATACATCTCCTTATATGGAAGACAGGAAGTTCATTTGGTGAGAACACCGGCTTAACAGTCGGAGGGTATGGGTTCGACTCCCATTCTGTTTTTCTTTTTACGCAAAATTTACAATGCGTAATATGGAAATAATGACACACTAGGGTTACTCCTTTTATTATACATTATTTCATTTTGGGTGATGTAACAGTCACTCATCTTTTTTCAACCGACTTTGTTTTGCAAGCGGTTATATTTTATGCTAGACTAGACGTAGAAAGGAGATGGTCGTCATTGGAAGAATTTGCTGTTGGTTCTGTACCAATCAATGTGGCTGCTCGTGTCTATGGCAAAGATGCGGCTTGGGTCAGAGCCGGCATTATCGTTGGCTGGTTACCGATAGGAACAGCTACGAGAGACGGCAAAGTAGTCACCTCGTTGGAGGAGCAAGACAGTAAGCATGGGAGAATAAATTATTATATTTCGCCCAAGAAACTGTACGAAGAAACCGGTTATTTATGGAAAGGAGAACGAAAATGAGCAATTTAGAATGGCTTAACGATTTTATGGAGTGCTTTAATGCTAAAAGGAAAGCAATATTAGAATACAACGCATTGTTTGACGAATGTATTCATGTGCCAGATATTTCTGATTTAGAGAAAGAGCTTGGCATCACGCCTCCGGATTTTAAAATGTGGGAGCAAGAAATTGGAATAACAAACTATGAAACTATACTACCGTGGGAGAAATACTAAGGAGGAGAACAAAGATGAGCACAAAAATCAGGCCTGAGGTATCCAAAAAGAACGATTATTATGTGGAAAGGAATAGGTATTATGAGCTTAGGCATTTCGTGATGCAGTATCATGACTGGACAAAGTGGTTACGCGAGTACACGTTCAAGTACCCAACCAATGATATTTCCAAGGGCTCAACGGATAAACGATATGAGATCAATCCTACAGCAGAAGAGGTTGAGAGGCGTGACAAGTATCTCTCACGTATCAAGCTTATTCAGGATTGTATTGACGAAGCATTTATGCCGACGACGGGTTTTGGTTATATTCTGCGAACCCTGACTCTCGGCAGGTCTTACGATTGGCTTATTATCAATTATGACTTCAATATGAGCCGTGAACGTTACTACAAATGTTATCGCAAGTTTTATTGGTTGCTGGATAAGAGACGCGAATAATGCAGGGGGTAATATGGAGGTGATATATATGGCTGAAAAAACTAGGATGGAAACAGTAAAAGACATTGTAAATCAAATTAATGGCGATGATGTATTACTTATGGAAGTTCTTAGTTATTATGCTACGGAAAATAACATAAGTAAAATGTCGTTAAAAATGCTGAAAAATGACAATGTAGAAGTTGTGATGACATCTAAGGCTAAACAATAACACTTAAAAAGAGAGGACTCGTATTACACGGTCTCTCTCTTTTATATTTTAAGGAGGACAACACTATGGAAAATCAGAAGAAGGAAACTAAGAGAGCAAAGGTTTGGAACTGGATTAAGGAACATAAGTGGGATATTCTTGAGGTGCTTACCCTTGGCGCTGTAGCTGGAGTAACGGCAGCATTGGCATCTGATAGAGGGCACAAGATCGGATTTAATGAAGGTTTTGAGGAGGGATGTCGTACTATGACTCTCGGTCTTAATCCTCACAATACAGTTGGCAATATGTCTTATGAGTATGCGGGTTTAAGTGAATTTTATGACTGTGATCCTGAAAGTGCTGATAAGATATTTGAACACATTGGTGTTAAACCTGATTACACAAAGCTCGATTTTGGAGTTCCTGATGTAAAGAGGATTCGTAATTTTGTGTATGTTGAGTTTGATAAAGATATGTATAATGGAGGGACCAAGCCTAAGTTATATCCTCATGATCCAGTCGAGGCTCTTGTTAAGGCTGCGGAAGATAATCCTAAGATTAAAGTTGAGAGGTTCTGATTATATTTGGGGAGGGTTGTTATGGATGGGTATTTGCTTTTGGCGGAAACGTTATGTCGGGAAGGTATTAAGGATCACCTTGCATTTATAACTGAAACCTCAGAATATGGACCTCACTGCGGTCATAAATATGAGTTAGCAAACTTTGGGCATCTACAGTTTTGTAGGTGCCCTTGGTTTGAAACGTATCAGCAAATCACCACACAAAAGTACAACAAGTTAATGAATTACTGTGATATTTTAGGAGGAATTGAATGATGAGACTTGAAGAATTCTTATCAAAATTTGTTGGTAATTGGCAAAAGGTTGATATTTGTGAAAACATTGACGAGTCAAGAACTATAATCGTTGGAGACCGATTTGATGTCGAACGTTCGACGAAATGGGATAGTGTCAAGGAACGTAATGTAGTTAACATAATAACCGTTGACTACGACGAGGACTATCCGTATTCGGACATTGAGCGTGAGTTAAATGACAGCATGAGCGTTCTTGTAATCTATGTGGAATGATTATATTTTAAAGGAGGACTAAATTATGGGAAACAGAGCAATTGTAAAGCCGGTTGGTATGAATATTGGTGTATATCTGCATTGGAATGGAGGACCAAAGTCAGTAGAGGCATTTCTGACTTATTGTGAGTTAAAGAAATATCGTAGTTTTGGTGGTCCAAATGCTGATGGTTACGGTATTGCAAGATTTTGTCAGGTTGTTGGAAATTTCTTTGGTGGTGGATTAAGCATCGGCATTGAGGCGATTCCTTCTGATGTTGAGAAATTTGCAAGTGAATCATGGCTTGATAACGGTGTGTATGAGGTTTCTGATTGGAAAGTTGTTAAGCATTATGGATCAGGTCCATATCCAGAGGACTATAATATAAAAGAGATAATACTCAGTATGGATAAAGCTCAGCCTGAGAAAGAGCGGCTTGGTAGGAATTATATTTTTGCCGATCCGGTAGACCCTAAGACACTCAAACTCGGTGATAAAGTAATGATATATGATCCTGAGAGTGGCAAAGGTGTTGAAATCCATGAGGTTATTGGGTTCGGAAAAGAAGGTATATATGCCGGTTATCCGTATACAAACCGATATGGCGAATCTGAAACATATAGAACCAACCCTAACAATTATATTTTAGAATCTGTTAGAGTAGCTGATCCTAATGCTAGTTTAACTTGGCATTAATCCACGCAAATAATGCACCTCCTTATATGGAAGGACTGAACGGTTCTTCGGACAAATAATAAGATATTTAAGGAGGATTTTACTATGTTTAAAGAAATCATGAACGCTTATATGGAGTCGACAGGAAACTGGGACAACTATCAGGCAGGATATGAGATTCATAAGGCTATGTACGATTACGACGAGTACGATTATTATGATGACGAAGACGAGGAGGACTAAAGAGGGTGAGGCTCGGTGGAAACGCTGAGTCTCTTCTTTTTGTTTTATATTTTAAGGAGGGTTTATTATGGACAAAAATTATGAAGATCTTGCAAATGCTATCGTATTTTATGCTGTGAGAGACTATCAGCGAGCTTTATGTCGACTCAGATTCAATCCGAATGATAAGAAGGCCAGAAAACTTCTTGAGGAGGTTGTAGAGTTCTTCTCGTCTGATACATGTACGGGTCTGACTGAGATAGACAGCTCGGCACTTATCCGTATCGCAGACAAGCAGATAGCAAAAACCGGGTTCTGCATGGAAAAATTAAAACAAAATTATTAAAGTCAGCACGCAGGTAACGAAATTACGTGGTATAATAATAGTGTTGAAAAATAGGAGGAATTATATTTATGGAGTATTTTGAATTAATTCTTTGGGATGTTGATGATCTGCGCGAACTTGATGGTTTAAAAGACTTGGACGAGTATTGTTATAGTGTGTGGCATCACAGTCATGAATGTGTTGCAAGATCCACAAATGAAGAACAACTAATCAAAATTGCAAAATTATATGATAAAATGATACCGTTATTTGATGATAGAGAGAAATATAAAAACACGGATTGTAAATATTTCTTCACAATAGGCTATGAACGCATTAATCTGAATTATATTAACGATGAAAGTATTAATAATGCTGTGCGGTATATAGTTCATAAAGATTTAGAAGAATTGCGTAAGAATGTTTAAAAATCAAATCCCCAAAAATTCCCGGGTGATAATTTGAGAAAAACAGTTTAGGAGGATTATATTTATGTCTAATAAAATATTAATCGTTGTCGATATGCAGAACGATTTCATTACCGGAAGTCTCGGAACACCCGAAGCTCAGGCAATAGTGCCCAAAGTTCAGGCCAAAATTGGTCATGGTCTTGGCGGTGACTGGGCTGGCGTTATATTTACTATGGATATACATGATGAAAAATGGTATCTTAAAACGCTTGAAGGTCAGAAAATTCCGGCTCATTGCATAATTGGCACAGGCGGAAATGATTTGGCTGTGCAAACTGTGCCCGAGTGTGATGTAGTTACAAAAAGATGTTTTGGTTATATGAACTGGGAAAAACGTCTGACAGATCTTCAATATGAATGGGATTTTACTTTTGGTTTTGATAGCGTTGAATTTGAGCTTTGCGGTGTATGTACCGATATTTGCGTTATAAGTAATGCTCTCATTTTAAGGTCTACTTTTCCGAATGCCAAAATAACGGTTGACGCCTCGTGCTGTGCCGGAACAACTCCAGAGGCTCACAAAGCGGCTCTTATGGTTATGAAATCTTGTCTGATTGATGTAATTAATGAGGAGGAATAAAATCATATGAAAAAGATACCAACTTTATTTGAGCGCGTATTTGAAGGTCACAAAATTGTAGATATTTTGCCTAATCCATTGACTGGTATGGAATGGGTGTTGGCAGGTGAAGGGCAAGCCACAGTTAAATGGGATGGTTCTGCTTGTGCCATTATCGACGGAAAATTTTATAAACGTTATGACGCCAAGGGTAAATCTATTCCGGAAGGAGCTATACCGTGTCAAGACGAACCTGACCCCGTTACCGACCACATGCCTTGTTGGGTTTTATGCGATCGAAATAATAAAAGTGATAAATGGTTTTGGGATGCATATGATAGAGTTTATTCTAACATAGGTTCCATGCCTAAAGATTCTCAGGATAAAGTGATAGCTAATATGGATGCTACATATGAAGCCATCGGTAAGCATTTCAATGGAAACCCATATAAGTTGGATTATGATATTTTGGTTCGGCATGGCAATGACATAATATCAGACGTACCAAGAACATTTGAGGGAATTCGTGATTATCTCAAGTGTCATCTGATTGAAGGTATAGTATTCTGGAAAGACGGGGTACCGCAATGTAAGATCAAACGTTCTGATTTTGGATTTGAATGGAACCGAAAACAGCATTAATAATTTTATATTTACCGAAAGGAGCTGTTTCCAATGGATGAACTGGAGCTCGCAGACGAAACAAGGTCTATTATGGACATAAAGTCTAAATATTTACCGAAAGGAGAAAAACTTATGGACGAAGAAATGAGAGTATCAGAACAGGCGGAGGAGGTACTTCGTGGTAAACTGGAAGAACTCGACTATATGGATGCGTCGAGCGAGGATTTTTCGGCAGCGGCGGAAGGCGTTAATAAAGTCGCTAATGCTTACGCAACACTCAAGCAGGAAGAGAGGAACAAAAAAGAAGGATTATGGAAGTTCCTGGGAATCGCTGCTGGCGTGTTGACGGGAATTGGAGCGGCAGTAATTAAGGCTCTCTGTGACCAGAAAATAAACCAAAATAACCTCGATTATCTGGACGCAAGCCATCAGACAGCGTACGAGTTCGAGAAGACAGGAGAAACTAACCACATTGTGGTATCTCCTGCCGCTAAGGATGCTCTTAGGGAAAACCCAAAGTCATTAAAGTGATATTTGGACTAACCGAGACAAGGTCTGTGGAAACACAGGCTCTTGTCTTTTTCACCATATAGACCTTGACAAACTGTTATATTTATGGTATAATATAGCCAAAATAAGCCACACGGAGGTATAAAAGGTCTATGGGTAAAAGAAATCTTTTTAGGTATGAGCAAAGCGGTGAGGACGACGGACGCAGGCATTATCTTCCGAACGGAAATCTAACTTGTAATCGATGCGGTGCGGTCATGAAGTACAAGGAAGATGATGACGAGGGTGTTGGATATTATCTCTGTCCAAAATGCAGATTTATTGAAGTTGACGAGATATTTGCCGAGACCGAGGAAAAAGAGTTTCTGTTAAATGAGCAACTCGCCGAATATGAACAGTATTGGACAAACACTGACGACGAGGTATGAGGTATAAGTATAAAAGACCAGATGTATATGTGTCAATGTATGGTGAAATATATTCTTGCGATCATCCCATATATGACAGATGTACTCTGTATCGAATGGGTGATAGGGGCTTGGCTGTTATCCAACAATATTGCTATAAAAAGTTAACTTATTGGGATGCAGTCGAGCCTTGTCTTACCGACAAATTATATTTGCAGCCGGGTTTCCTTGACTTTTTCGAGAAATATGCAAGTTTTGCTGTAAATGGCCTCTTCCCTACTGTTACAATTCGTCAAATTATGTGGGCATTGCGTCTCAAACCTCTTCCCAAAGAGCGATGGGAGACAGCTTTTGACCACAAACCCGTATGAGATCAACACGCAATCCAAGCATTTCCTTATATGGACGATACGTCCCAATTATATTTAAGGAGGAATGCAAATGGAATTAGCGAGTACGATCGCAATATTGTTAATTGCATACTTATTCTTTGATAGTTGGAACGACTATCGAAAAGACAAAAACAAAAGCAAGAGAGAGTAGCTTCGGCTGCTCTTTTCTTTTTGCCGCAGATTTTACAGCTCCTAATATGGAAACCAATACAGAAAGGAGTTTATATTTATGGTAACATTCTTAATTTTATTGACGATCTTAATCGTTATAGCACTTATGGTGGGGATTATAGTGTTGATAGCGCTCGTTGCGGGCGGAGCGACACTTGGAATACTGCTGTTCGTGTTCGGCGATTTAATTGTCGGAATTATATTGATGGTGTTGCTGATAAAGAAAATTTGCAAACGTAAAAGGTAAACCAAAAGATTGAGGGTACTACAAACGTAGGCTCTCTTTCTTTTTATATTTTAAAGGAGGTATTTTTACAATGAAAATGAACTACCTGAAGATGCTCAAGGGGCTGAAAAAAGCTGCTCCGGCAATCTTAACAGGACTGTCTGTGGTGGGCGTAGTGCTTACATCAGTTATGACTGCCAAATGCACAATAAAAGCGCTCGAACAGACAGAAAAGAAAGATGATGCGTGGAAGTGTTATATTCCGGCAGCGTTAACGGCCATCGCAACAGCGGCGTGTATTATCGGAAACGGTGTACTCAACCGCAAACAAATGGCTTCCCTGCTCGCAGCGTACGGGTTATTATCCACTCAGTATAAGGATTATATTGAGAAGAACAAAGAGCTCATGGGCGAAGATGCACATAAACAAATCATGTCGGAACTGGCAGTAGAAAAAGTAAATCCCGAAAATGTAGTGCAGATACCCGGGATATTTAAGACTACTGTTCTCGACTGGGGAACAGACGAACAGGAAACAAAGCACCTGTTTTGTGATGCGTTTGCCAAGAGATATTTTGAGTCGTCCATAAGTCGTGTTATGCAAGCAGAAATGGCGCTCATACATGATATGTCTCTCGGTGCGTTTGTAACCATTAATGATTTTTACGAGCGCATAGGCATCTCGCCAATTGAGGGCGGTGACGAGATTGGTTGGTGCGTTAATGACGGCTATCAGGTTATGGAATTCGATCATTATATGGCCAAAGTTGACGATGGGTCAGAAGACGGTCTCGAAGTTCTGGTCATCGACTATGTTTATATTCCGGAGACCGAAGAGGAAATTGATGCGTGGATTTAAAAACACTTAAAACACGCAGAAAAAACAGCCCCTAATATGGAGAGCGTAACCCGCTCTCTTTTCTTTTTTTTTAATCTATTATCTTTTTAAGGAGGACATTTCTATGTGGAAAATTCTGTCAACAATTGCAACTATCGGATGTGCAGCATTTGGACTTCTTGGGTTTATATGCGATGCCAAAGAAAGCAAAGACAAAGTAGAAGACCTGATATCCTCTAAGTGAGGACTTTACCGAAAGGAGAGTAAAAATGAACATCAAAAACATATTTGCTGCGGTCAAACATGGCGCAGTAAAACATTCTCCCACTATATTGCTCGTAATGGGCATAGGTGGGATGCTCACGAGTATAGTGTGGGCAGTAAAAGAGACACCGAAAGCACTGGAAGCGGTCGAGGATAAGAAGAAAGAGATGTGCAAGGACAGCGGAGCAGATGATATTTGTTCAAGTCTCGTATTAACTCCAAAACAGACATTACAGACAACTTGGAGGTATTATGTCCCGTCCGCAATTATATTTGCGGTGTCTACAGCATGCTTAATAGGTGGCCATAGAGTGTCAGCCAAACGTAATGCGGCACTTGCGTCGATGTATGCACTTACCGAGACCACTCTCAGACAATACAAAGATGCTATTACTGAGCATGTTGAGCCTGAGGTCAAAGAGAAAATTGAGGAAAGTGTGTCACAGAAGCAGATGCAGAAAGCCCCAGACCCAAGAGATTGTTATATTTACAATCTTAACCCCGACGGTGTGCTGATGATGGAGCCGATAACCGGGCAGATGTTCCGTTGTGACAAAGAAACGGTTCGTGCGGCGGCAAATGATATTAAGCAGGATATGCTTAATGATGGATTTTCGGGCACAGCAACCCTAGAGGACTTCCTCGATAAGCTTGAATTGGGCATCCCATCTGATGTTAAGAGCCAAATCGGGTGGAATATAGGCGGCAATTGTCTCGATGATATTTCATTTAGTGCTCAGATTGCCGCTAACGGAGACCCGTGCCTTGTTCTTAAGTATGATAGGCCTCCTATTTATAATTATGACAAATGGTCTGATAGGTTCAGGTCATAACACGCAAAAAATACAGCGTGTATTATGGACAGGATCCAACAAAACTTAAAACTTCAATAAGGAGGACAAAAACATGGAGAACGAGAAAAACGTAAAGGTTGAGGAATCTAAGGTTCAGGAACAGGCGACAAACATGCCGGTTCCGCAGCAGGAAGAACCTGAGGTGAAGCCTTCGTTGGTAAAGCGCGGTGTAGCGTGGACCAAACGAAATGGACTGAAGATACTCAAGGGAGCAGTACTTGTGCTCGCTGGGGTAGCGATAGGTGCTTTCGCTGGTATGACAGCAAACAAGCGTGACAGAGACGAAGACTGCAACTCGGATGACAACTACGGCGGAGACGACGATTGGCAGCCCGAGGAAGCTGAGGAAACCGAGACTGGCGAAGACTTCGATTTCTCTGATGAAGAGACTGACGAAGAAGAAGCAAGTTGAGGAACTAACCGAGACAAGGTCTGTGGAAACACAGGCTCTTGTCTTTTTCTTTTGAAAGGAGAGTTATATTTATGGAGCGATACAGATACAGTGGACCCGTGAAAGAATTTGACAGGATTATATCTGATAACTGGACTGCCGAAACATCAGCTGTCTCGGAGGCAAGAGCTCGTACAAATTTGTCATATCGATACAAGAAGCAGACCGGACGCGCAGCAGCATCCAAGATAACTCTTCCGGGAAAAATGGAAAAGATCTGAAAGGAGTTATATTTATATGGCAGAACAGAAAATGCCCGAGTATAATACGCCGTCGAACTCATATGCGGCATCAACACCGACAGTTCCGAAACCGGTGCAGGTTAAGCAGGCACCACCTAAGCAACAGCCGATTGTTAAAGCATCATCGGCGAAGAAGTCTCGTTCAGAGAAGCTCAAAGAAGACAGCCGAAAGGCGCTGATCGAGGTCGGTAAGAACACAATATGGCCGGGTATCAAAAACTTGGCATTCAACGCACTTATGAATGCGGTCGGCGGAATATTTTGGCCTGACGGAAACAGACCGATAAATTCCAATCATCCGTTAAATAGGGTCGATTACGGTTCATATTTCACGGGTGGAACCAAGATAAACACAACAGGAACAACTGTTAAAACCTCAACGGAACCATATTTCAAGTATCCGATGCTTGATACACCCGACGACTGTGCATTGGTTATTGATGAACTCCGCAAGATAATCAAACAGTACGGATGTGCTACATGGGCAACTTTGTATGATATTTGTAACATGGACACCACAAATTGGCAGGGCTCACAAAAGTATGGTTGGGTGTCTGTCGAGAATACAAAGATTTACACCGTACATACTGCTGACGGCGACATCAAGTATGAACTTCACATGCCAAAAGCAGCGCCGATAGATGATTTACCGTTCTGATTATATTTGAGAAAGGAATTAAAACATTATGACAGGCATAATAGTTAAGAGATTTGGCCAGACTAAGGAAATACGTGAGGGAGTGTATCCGTTGTTTGGGTTCGCCGTTCATGATTATATAGCAAAATACAATCTTAAACCTGAAGATGTTGAAAAGATGTACATCTGGGGTGCTATTCTCGAAGAAGAGGATGAGCGTGATGAAATGCTCGGAATGCTCGATGTTTTAACAATAAGTGACAATCTTGCGTTGTTTATATTTGATATCAACAGTATCTCAGATGAATTTGTTGGTCGTCTTAGAGAGCTGTTTGAGCAGTATGAGCAATTTGAGGAATTGAAAGATTGTTATGAAGGCCGTATTGTATTCGGACGTCTACGGTAATCATATTTAGAAAGGACTGAAATTGATGAAAATTTTACCAAAAATTGCGTTGTTTGCAGGCGGAATCATATTTGGCGGTGGTCTTGACATTGCAGCTAGAGGTATACGCAACAAGAAGTGGTCTAAGAATTTCGGGTATCCTCATACCCTGTCAACATATACAAAACCAACAATAAAATATGACGGCCCAATATTTGACAGTATAAACGATGCGCTTATCGTTATGGATAAGATGAGTGACATAATCAGGATGTATGGCTGTGCAACATATGTCATCTTATCTGAGTTATGTGGTCATGATATTTGGCTGTGGCGCGGAGATCAAAACTATGGCTGGACCTCTGTTGATGGGTTTAAGCTACGTGTCATTCCTAATGAACATATTAGGGGAACATTCAAGTATCAGTTATGCTTGCCCAAAGCAAGAAATATTGATGAGTTAGAATTTTAATCACAATTATATTAAACACACGGAGGAAAATAATTATGACATTTGTAGAAATGAAGCACTTAATGTTAAAACACTTTGACGATATGTTGGATGGTCAGTCTAACCCTACTCTGTATGAAGTTGAGGTCGACAAGGATGAGCTGTGGGCAACATGGCTCAATGGTTTCGCTCCCGGCAAGAATGTTATATTCAGAAAAAGGACTGAACATGACTGTTCTTGCTGTCGACACTTTATAAAGCAATATGGTAACATCGTCACAATAAAAGATGACAAGGTTATATCTATCTGGGACTTTGATACGAATGATGACAAGTATCAGCAGCCCGTCAAAGCTATGCGGAATTATATTCATTCCAGACCTATATCAGATGTATTCTGCGTAGAAAAGAAAATGGTGTCAAAAGGCAATATAGTCGGGACAGATTATAATTTTGATGATGTCGACAGTAATGTCATCCGCTGGGACCATTTCTCTCTTACTATGCCTAACAAGTTTATTCTTACAGGACGGAAAACAAAAGGTGAGTTTCAAGGCGAAATGAGAGACACGAGAAACGTATTTAAGCGGTCTCTCGACGAAATATCGGTAGATGCACTTGAAATTGTTCTTGAGCTTATTGCTCAGAAATCGCTATATCGTGGCGAGGAATGGGAGAAAGTTCTTCGGTCTTTTCTTGAGCACAAGCACAGGTATGATCTTCTTAGCGATGACAAGAAAGATATTTATGCGTGGAAGTATTCTATCGCTGCGGGCCCGGTAATAGGCAGAATAAGAAACCATTCGATAGGAACGCTTCTTGTCAATTTAACGGAAGGCATGGATCTTGATACCGCCGTATCAAAATACGAAGCAATCGTCGCTCCGTCCAACTACAAACGTCCGAAAGCTCTTTACACCAAGAAAATGCTCGATGATGCTAAGGCGGCTATAACTGAACTTGGATATATGGGTTCGCTTGGAAGAAGATATGCTACAGTTGATGACATCACTGTCAACAATATTCTGTTCTCTAACAAGAACATCACTCGAAATGTTGGCAGCGGTGATATTTTCGACGAAATGGCTGCTGATGTCTCTGTCAATCCGAAGAAATTTGCCAACGTTGGTGAGGTATCAATCGAAGAGTTCTTAGCGAATATTCTTCCGTATGCCCAGTCTGTTGATATTCTTCTTGAGAGCAGGCATGCCGGTAACATGG
>Ga0247611_10005115_pt1 | contig 17661 bp, 13 predicted proteins | sample 177DNAGHGhighgp2_FD_192422 | JGI IMG/M metagenome (GOLD analysis project Ga0247611, IMG submission 192422) | Sheep rumen microbial communities from Palmerston North, Manawatu-Wanganui, New Zealand - 1770 DNA GHGhigh gp2 | ecosystem: Host-associated > Mammals > Digestive system > Stomach > Rumen... | reverse complement strand
CGTGGTACCAATGTGCTGCCCACCACCGTAGCCCTCGACGGCGGCAAACCCAGCGTGAATCCCGTGCCGAAGGGCGAGGACGGTGTCTTCGCCTCCAGTGTCATCGACAAGCAGAAGAACGAGATCATCGTCAAGGTCATCAACACCACTGGCTCCGCACAGCCCATCACCATCAACATCAATGGCTTGAAGGCCAAGACCGCGCCCGCCACAGCCGTTGTCACCAGCCTTGACTGCTCCGACTACGATGCTGAGAATATGCCTTCGCAGCCCGAGCGCATCTGTCCTGCTCAAGGTCAGGCTTCCGTCGTAACGGCCAAGAACGTCTCAACCATTTCTGCCGTCGTTCCTGCCAAGACCTTCCAAGTCTATCAGCTGAAGTTCTAATCATCCTCTCCAAAACCTTAAGCAGCCATACCCTTCTTCCGAAGCGTATGGCTGCTTTTGGTAGCTTGCCATTTGGGATGAGACGCAACAAAAGTTCCAGAGAAAAAATGCTCATTTCAGGAAATAATGGGTGGTAGTACGATAACCACAAAAAAGGGAACATGGAGGCAAGCGTATCTTTGGGGTGATGGTGTGATACGCTCTTTATGTTTAGGCTGAATACCGTACAATTTTATCGATTTCCTCTATCATCGCTTGGGGCAGGGTAAACCGGATGTCATTGGTAGGTACTGTGATGGCATGTAGGAAATGGGGTAGTTCATGGGCATAGACACCTTTCATGTGGGTGTTGGCCTCGTTGGTGTGGGTAAAAGAATAGGTGATGTTGGCCAGGCGGTCGGCGAGCTTCACGAACGGAGCATAGGGCGTCTCGCGGATGCCTTGGTAGTATTTCTCACCGGCACGTTCGGCTCGCGTTCGTCCCTTGTCGTTCGTCAGGGCATAGACGATCTCGGCGGCCGTATAGGCTTGTTCCTCATCCATCCATTGTCGCGCCGTCTTTGTCACGTCGTTATATGTCAGCCGGGCATCCTCGATGCTATCATGGAAATAAGCCGCGAAGAAAAGGGGGAGCACATCGTGTTCTTCCACACAGACCTCATGACCATATTTATATACGGCATCGGCCACCATATCCAGGTGGAGTCCATAGGGGTGAACCTTGTCGTAGGTCTGGTTCACATGTTCGTGCAACTGATGTGCAGACTCCCTGATCTGTCCAATCTCTTCGGCATACTTATTGATGCAGTCCTGAAATGCTTTCTGTGTCATATACTTGTTCTTTTTCGAGCACAAAAATAGTGCTTTTTCTTCATTCAATGATAGCCTACAGCATTAAAAAAGCTTTATTTTGCGGAATATATGCGGTGGGAATACGGAAAAGCTGTATCTTTGTCGTCAACAAGAATGTTTTCAATAAGAATGTACATCTATGAGAAGGAATCTGTTTATCATTATCGGTATATTCCTGGCTGTGTTGGCGCTGATGGTGACGGGCAACATCATCATCATCGGCGAGAAGATTGGGCAGGTGACGCATTTGTGGTGGCTGGAGTATGTGTTCTACGGCCTCATCCTCGTTCTGATGGCTTACTTCATCCTCTATCCCATCGTTCGCATCCATCGTGCCCAGCAGTTCCCTGTCCTTGGGCTTGATGAACACCGCAATATGCAGCAGTTGACCGCTTTTGGCCATGAGCTGGCAGGACACTGCGACTTTATCTCCGACGAGAATACGAATCCCGATGGCGAGGAACGTAAGAGCTTGCGCGTCAGCCACCAACGTGAGCTGCGTGAGCAGTTGGCGCAGGCCGCAGGCAACGAGCAGCAGTTGCGCGAGGTCATCCATCGTGAGCTGGAACTGCGTTTCAAGGGTAATCGCGATCTGGGTGTGCTCGGCATCAACGGCCGCATACGGGAATGGGCGAAGTCGGTGTTCATGATTTCGGCCATCTCGCAGAATAGCCGTTTCGACACGTTCAGTGTGATGTACCTAAATTTCCGCATGATATCGGACATCATCCAGGCTTCCGGTTTCCGTCCCACCAACCGTCAGTTGGTGAGGATGTATGCCAGCATCCTGACGACGGCGCTTATCACCTATGCCGTATCTGAAGCACTGACGACCACCGGCAGCGTGGCGCCCTTCGACTTCGGCGATTTGGATTCGTCCGCCGATGCCCTCCCTGTCGATGATGTCGCCGATGTCGATCCAGACGATATGGCCATCATGGATGCTGCCGACGCCGACGGTCTGTCGGTGTATTCCGTGCTGCGTCGCATCAAGATTCCCGGCATTGTGGTCAGTGCCGCCCTCGACGGTACGGTGAATGCGCTGATGACCTTACGCATAGGTTATGTCACCCGAGCTTATCTCCGACAAGGTTCCAAGGCGTTGAAGGGTGTTCATAACAAACGCGCCGTGAAGCGGCAGGCGATGATGGATGCCATCACTAACGTACCCGCCGTGATCGCATCAGGCAGCGGCGTGATCGGCAAGCGCACCAGCAACCTCATCATCCACCTTATCAAGAAGGACAATCCCGCCACCTCCGGTCTGAAGAAATGGCGCGACAAGCTATTGAATCTCTATCATTCTTATGGACGTTCGTAGAAGATAATTGTAAGTGGAATAACCTGTACCTATCTGCTGTAGGTACGACTTCAGTGACAGACCGCTCTTCTGGTGGTCCGACTGTAACTGCAGAAATTCTTCTTGGGGCATAAATTTACTGGGTACTTTTATCGGATGAGTTACATTTAGTTTTTTCTCAGTCCTCAATTCGTGCTATACGCAACAATATTTTATTTCTGTGAATCAAAGAATTCCTTACATGAGCGATAAAAAGGAATATATCCACAAAAACTGTCGGAACTACAGCCGCTATACAAGAACGTTTCCTCCTCGTAAACAAAAACTTCTCCTGAATTAAAGATAAAACATTTAGCAACGTATAACCGATCAGGATCTCTTTCTTCATACTCAAGGGTATCAAAGTGTCCAGGAACAATCTCATTGGAAACTCTATTTCCCTTTTTATCTATAAAGTACAAAGCACCATTAGGTTTACGGACAAGAGCAACCCCCGAAATAAATCTTGACACAGCAATGTACTCGGGATCAATAACGATTTTGTGGTTTTCATCTACGAATCCCCATAATTCATCTGTTAATTTGTGTGGTTTGAGCTTCATCACGGTCTCAAACTGTCGCGCCTCACGTCGAACCAGTTCCTGAGCCAAAGGTACAATTACCTCCTCTATGACCAGCCTGTTCAGCCGATGCTCGCCATGGAAGTGGACAACGTTCTGGTAATGCTGGCGGAAGATGGCCTCGCAGTTGACAGTGGTGTCCTTGTCGGCAAAGAGGCCATACACGTTATCGCGGTCCTCGTCGGTGATGCCGTCGAACTGACGTGCCTCCATCTCTTTGAAATGGCTGATGATTTCGGGGGAGATGGTGAAGGTGGTTTTTCCGTTCTTTCGAGGGTTGAAGAAGTCAAAGATGCCTTTATACAGGTTGGCTTTGTGTTGGGGCAGATCAAAAGCCGGGTTGACACAGATACGCTTGAAGCCGTGCATCTGTTGGGCATACATACCGCCCATACTGGTTCCCACTATTACATCCGGTTGCTCCTTCTTGCAGAATTCTTTCAAAAAAGGCAAAGCCTCCGCGGGATCAACGGGAATGTCGGGAGCCAACACAACCCAATCAGAAAGCAACTCCTGCAACGTCTTCACCGTACTACCCTCGCCAGAAGAACCAAATCCGTGGAAATAGATGAGTTTGTTCATTTGTTTGACCCTAATACGTGTCGGGCGCAACTTCTAACATTTCGTGTCGGGCGCCACTCGGCTTTGCCGCTTTGCCCAACAAAGAACGTCTTTTGTTGGTTTTTATTGTTTTCTGCTACCAATATTAGTGAAATAAAGACTATCTTATTAGAAATAACAACAGGTCTTTGATTTGTTTCAACGCGGCATCTACCCCCAAATCAATCATTTCTTGCATCTTCCTTTTGTCGAAACTAAAAATGTCGTATCCAGTGAGATCTGGGTTGATATATACATTGCCTATTTTTTTTGCTTCTGCAACATTCTGATGATACTTTTGTTTTTCAGGATGATTAATAATCCAATAAACCAGCCATGGATAAATGATATTCTGTTCATTCGTTGTATTACTCTGTTCGTCTTCATTGCCATTACGATGTTTCTGTTCTAAATCGACTGCGATAATGGCATCAACATTTTCAATGATTACATCAACTGGTAAATTGTTTAGCATACCTCCATCCACTAATTTCATGCCCAGATAATCAACTGGCTTGTATCCGACTATAGGTGCAGGCCACGACATAGAGGCATGAATGGCTTTGGCTAAAAAGGGTCCTTCAGATAGGACAAGCTCCGATAGATATGTATTGTCTTCAATTTTTGATGCCGTGCATTTAAATGGAATCTCTGTCTCTTCAAAGCAACTGCATTTCAGCCTTTCTCTAAGCATTTCTTCGAAATGGTCATCACGAATTCTTCCCCAAAACGTTCTTGCAAAGTTGGTAGTTGAGAACATTTCGTTTTTATTGAATAGCTGTAGCCATTCTTCTTCTAAAAATAAACTCTCAATTTGCTTCGCGGTATATCCAGACGCGTACAGTCCTCCCACGACAGCCCCCATGCTACTCCCTGCAATATAATCAACCCGAATGTTTAAAGAATCGAGAACTTTGAGAACACCTATTTCTGCTGCAGCCTTGGCGCCTCCGCCTCCTAAGACTAAACCAATCCTACGATTGTTCTTAATTCCCAGTTCCAAATTTGAAAGTGACTGGCTGTAGGCTAGAAGAGATGTTCCTGCATAAATCAAGCAAAAAGATATGATATGAAGTAACTTCATTGCAGCTTTGGATTATAGGTCGATGGCAAATCATGCCCTCCGAGGAACCTTTTAATTTGATTTTTTTACATATCCAATAGAATACTCTTTAGATCCGAACTCTGCATATAGTCCTTTCCCGTTCATCTTGACGCCATCTTTGTTTTCTTGGGTTTCGATTAGTCCGAATAATCTTAACCCAGTAATAAAGGGCTTCACATATTTATTGTTTCCCACTATTTTGATAAATCTGTTGATGATGCCTAGGGGATCAATGTTAAAGCCGATAATAATGCGGACGCTAATCGTATTATTCGGATCATCTGTATAGACCTCTTTAAAATAAACCGTTTCATTATGCTTAGATGCAATGGAGTCTATCTGAAAGCCTAAAGAATCGAGATAGGTTTCAAAGATATGATTGTCTATTATGTCTGAGTCTTTTTCTTCACAAAGTAATGCCGCCAATTGATCAGACTTCAAATCCAAACTTTGAGCATAGCTTGTGGATAATGTTAGTGTCAACAAAGAAAGTAGGCAGACTCGTTTAGCAGAGTGTAACATATGCGCGTTATTTTAGAGAGTCTATAATTATCGGTCGTATATGAGATTTCCTGGCGTTTGGCGAAGTAAGCGATGCATAACGAAGATAACCGTAAAGAATGTGGCCACAATGATGATAGCGATGGCCCAAAGGGTTTTTGCATTCCAAAGGAGAAGGTAGCTGTATTCACCATCTTTCATCACGCCGAATAGAGGCAAAAGGAGCTGCATGAGCCATGTGACGGCCAAGGCGATAGCCAAGGCGGCAAGAACGATGCCGATGATGATGACGATATATACGCCCATGAGTTCTCGAGTGGAGATGCCGAAGGCCTTGAAGGTGCCCATGTTTCGCTTCACCTTCTGGAAGTAGCTTTGCAGCATGTTGGCGATGAAGATGATGATGCAGGTGATGGAGAACACGATCATAGCGGCGGAGAGGATGGTGGCCATGACGCTGACGGCATTGAAGTTCTCCTTGGAGTTCACCTGTGACATCTCAATTTGCAGTTCCGAGACTTCTTTGACGTAACGCTCGAAGGCGCGGATGGAATCCAGGCGGACAAAATGTGCCGAGAGAACATCGTCCGATGTGGATTCACGCTGTTCAGCGTTAATCTCGGTGTTCCCTTCAACGTAGTCATAGACGCGCTGAACGCCATGCTCTCTATAGCGGTTGACGATGTCGCGTTCGATGGCATTGATGGCAGCAATGGGCGTGCCGGGGTAGCCTACATAGACCGTCTTGATGTTTCCTTTCTTCCATGTGCGAAGCCTTTCCTGAATACCTTCCTCGGAGGTCTGAACGATGGATGATGCTCGCAGAGAGTCGGGGATGTTCAGCAAAGCGCCTTCGTCGAAGTCGGTCACTTCGTCGGGTACGAAGAAACGCAAATCGCGGGCATAGCGTTCGTTGTTCATATTGAACGGCTTCTGGTCGTCGCTAACATCCATCGTGAGCTGCCCGTAGAGATATTTCGAGGCGACGATCTCCATGTTCATGGGCAAGCGCTTGACCACGGCGAGCAGGGGAAGCGGAGCACGGACAAAGCCATCGGTCGTTTCGAAGCCTAAGGAATCGGCACCCTCGGCATAGCGCTGGCAGTCTACAAAGGCAGGCGCGTGCTGATAGTCGAAGCCCAGATGCTCGAGCGCATCCTGTGTCATGATGATGCCTAAGGAGCGTTCGCTAATGCTGTCGGGGGCGATGCTGACGCCATGGACAACATTCTCGTCGCTTAGTACGGCTGCGATGAGGTCGCTGCTCATGTCTTCATAGTAGAGGATGCTGAACAGAGGGGATCGGCCGTTGGGCGAAAGCATGTCGAGCGAGGCATTGATCTCGGTCTGTACGCCGTCGAAAAGAAAATGCTGGCGGACGGAATCTTTTTCGAGCTCGTATTTAAGTTTGGAAATCTTCTCCAGCGAGGCATCGCGATTGATATTGACCCAGTTGGTAAATGGGTCGTTCATCTTGTCGTTGAGGTAAGCCATGCTGCCTGCCGAGAAGGCGATAGAAAGGAAGGTTGCCAGCAGCACGAGGACGAGCAGCCACAGGTTGACGGCTTTCTTGCCAACGACCACACGACTCTCGCGGCGTATGAGTAGATGCTGATGTTCATTAAAACTTTTAGCCATGGCGAGGTGCTTATTTCTTACGTAAATACTCTTCAAATTCAGCTGTCGCGAACTGTTCGTTGCCATTGCTCCAACTTTGTCTTGTTTTTTCGGTTGGACGGAACACGCAGGTTTCATCGATGATGCCGTAGGTGATGTCCTCATCGTCGTCGTGCTGTTTGGGACGGACGGCTTTGCGAATCTTGATGATGACATCGGCAAAGGTGGTGGCGAGGTGCATGTCATGGCTCACGATAATGGCCGATGCGCCTGCTTGCTCGTCGAGCTTGTCGGCGATGATGTGCATGACACGCTTGGCGTTCTCGGGGTCGAGGTTACCTGTGGGCTCATCACCGAAAAGCACAGTGAAATCGGGCAGGATAGCACGTGCGAAGGCCAGGCGTTGTTGCTGACCGCCCGACAGCTCCTGCGTCATGCGATGTTCATCGACATGGTCGAGTCCGAGATCGGCGAGCACCTGACGGGTGCGTTGGAAACACTCGAAGCGTGAGTAGCCTTGTAGCATACGTGTGAAGGCCACGTTCTCGTAGGCCGTGAAGTTGCGCATGAGGTTTGTGCTCTGGAAGATGAAGCTGTAGTTGTCGAGACGGAAGTGCGACAAGGTGTCGTCGCTCTGGGACCATAGTGCTTTCAAATCCACTTCCTTCCCGTCCTTATCAAAGAACAGGAAACGGGTGGAGGCATCGGGCACGAGGGTGTTATTCATCATGCCCAACGTCTCGAGGATAGTGCTCTTTCCAATGCCCGACTCGCCGACGATGAATATCTTCTCGCCGCGGGAAAGCTCAAGATGGGCTATCTCCAAGACCACGCGCGAACGGCCTTCTACGTAGTGGCGGTCGTAGGAACAGCGCAGGTTGTCTATCGTGAACAAATTCTCTTTTTTCATGTTCTCATTTTTTCACGCTAAGGTAGATTCTCTATAGGTATCCAATAATAGAATACATTATTGACTTCTACGCGATACTTATAACCGCTATTCTGCAGGCGGCGCAACTCTTCGTATTTATTGGAGAAATTGTTGAGCACCTCGAAATATTCGGGATTCTTGACCACGCTGCTGTTGGCTAGGTCTTTGATGGAATATTTTTTGATGTTCATGCTGGCTGTCGGCACGTTCAGTCCGTAAATGGCTTCCTGAATATCGTCGGCTGTCATGTTCTCAATTTCCTTCTCGGATTTCTCGGGCAGCTGTGCCTTGATGAGTGCGCGCATGGCATTGAGATAATGTGTACGGTCCTGGCTCTTCATCTTGGCAGCCTCACTGGTGCGCTGGAGCTTTTTGACGAGATCCTCGAGCTCGCCAGATGATAGATAGAGGATGTAATGCCAGTAGTTGGTGCCATCTGCTGCTTGCAGTTTGGCATAGCCGTCGTACGCCGAGATGGCTTTTAGCTCTTTCCATTTCTGGTAGCCGCCGTCGCCCAATACCTTCTTGAGGAACTCGGGGTAAAAATCAATGTCGTTGATGGCTCTTTCGTAGGTGTCGTGGGATGTGACAATGGTCTTGGCAAAACCTGCGACACCATTCTGAATATATTTGGTAACATCAGCAGGTGTTAGCCCCTGACCCATAGCGCCATATCGCGTGGAGGCGAAGTAGATGCTCTCGCGTTTGGTGGATTTGAAGCTATAGCCGTCGTTGTTCTTAGAAATAGCGAATTTAGCTTCATCGCCGAGGCCTTTGTATTGTGCGTTAACGTTCTCAGTGATGAGTTTGTTGACTTGGTCGGTGTAGCGTGCCCAGCTGCCAGAAGCGTTTCGCATCACTTGGATGGACATCATCTGGATGTTGTTGTCAGTGAGCCGTTTGAGCAATTGTGGGCTTTCAAGCGTATTGTCGCTTTCGGGTGCTCCACGGTTGCCGATGACGAGCAGGAGGTTGCTCTCGTCCTTTTCGAATCCCATTTTACTTATATCAGTAGCTTCTTCAATACCTTTCACCAGTGCTACAGCCCGTTCACTACCCGTAAGTGCGCCATTAGCTTTGCTGGCCTCCAACATAGCTGCAAGTCGTGCATCATCGGGCTTCGTCAGGGGTACGATGTCCAGATTGGAGGAGCCGCTGCCGCGATAGAGCACTGCTCCAACCTTGGCGGTGATGCCTTGGCTGGCATAACTGGCACAACTTTCCAGTGCTGATTTTACGGCAGGAAGGTATTGGCTCATTTCTGTAGTCGCTTCAATGGCAAAGATAATATTCATGTGCTGTATCTTATGTCCCTTGGAGTTCACGTCATCAGTTATATCCCCAGCAAAGCCGCCTGATTGGTTGCTGCTTCCCGTTCGGTCGGCAAAGGATGTGCAATGGACGGAGTTGTTCTTTGGTTGAGACAAAATAGGAAATCGCAGCTGAGAGTGCTTCATACGGTACATTGATGTACGATCGGCATCGCCGTTAGAAGCGCCATAAACCCAGTGTGTGGCTATGGCCTGATCGGACAATGCATCACTGATATAAATGTGTGCCTTTTGCCCCTTGTGACTTTCAACGAATGAAGGTTCCCAATTCGGTTCCAGACAAGTACGCTGATTCCAAGGTGTGTAGCTATTCTTACTTACCCATCCATAGAGATTGTTGCCCGTGAATTCCGATTGGAGACAAAGCAAAGCCTGCTCATCATTGCCATCGGTGAAGACTTTCATTACATAGTAAAAATTCATATCCATTTTCAATGCATCACTTTGGCGATGATCCACCGGACTTTTGTAAAGTCGTGCTTGAAAACGTTCGTCCTGCTTCATCTTGTTGAGGTTGATGGCTATCAATGCCTTCTGAAGGACACCTCGGTCGTCAGCAGGGCACGACTTCCACAGAAGTAAGTTCTCCATAGAAATCCATCCCATGCTCTTCGCCTGTTGGGGTATGTCAGGAAAACGGTCGGCCTTGGCATCTTGATATACCAAGGCCCAGTCGCCTTCTATTTTGGCGATGATCACTCTTTCGCCGAAATCCAATTTCTGGAAAGGCTCAGACCCTCCGGGCTGTTTGTACGTCGTATTATTGTTTCGATCGCTCCATACTATCCAGAAGTTATTGATGGTTTTCTTCTGTCCCCACTTGCTGCCTGGCTGGAATTCCTTTTCGAGTTCACTCTGTTTAAGCAGGCTCTTATTCAAAGCTTCTGGTTTCTTGGCATCGACCTTTTTGGGAAGTTCAGTCTGGGCCATCAGGAAGGACGCACAGCAAAGGAATAGTGCGCTTAGGAATATTTTGTTCTTCATCTTATTAAATCTGCTATAGGGTTATAGGATTTTGTTCAAACGAATGTCATCGTTGATGCCGTCTGGGTTCAGCACACCAAAGGGAGCATTATTGTCGAGCTCGATGTTGCGGGGGCAATAGACATTAAAATTAAATGTCTCTTCGGCGATAAAGTTCGCAATATCCAATTCAAAATAAAGTGGAGCAATGACCGCTTCGTGATTGCCCATAGTCCAAAAGGATTGCCCAACGTAAAATTTGAAGTCGGTGCGTCCGTAAATGGCGTGACCATTCTCATCGACGAAGTTATTCTCGCGCAGGAGTTTCAAAATTTGCTGTTTGTCGAAGCCTCCATCTACGCTCGGCGACTCTTGTTCCGTAACCTTTGCTAAGAGCGATTCATCAAAATCACCACGGTTGTCATCTGGGAAATTAACCTTTACAATCAAAGGATTAGTGCCACGCGACAGATAGAAAATAGTGGGGCCTTCCATGATGGCATGATTATAGACATCACGAAGTTGCTCTGTAAGAGCTTGAACAGACATGGAATGATCCTGTGCAATATAAACAAATTGGAAACTCTGTTCGGCAGGCGATTCTTCCTCGACTTGTGCCATCATCTGGAGTGTGCAGAAGAACAGCGCAGTTAAAATGGAAAAGAAAAGAGATATACGTCTCATAATATCATTTTTTTTAATTTAACATTATTCCTATACCTTATTAATAGTATTCCTCTTCTTCCTCAGGATCGGGAATGACTTCTTTCGGCTTGAGAGTTATGTCTGTTATAAGGTTGTTCTCATCGTAAGAAACTTCTTTCACTTCAACAGACGTCCAAATACCTTGTTCAATTCTTTCGATAGTTTCAAGGAGCGTGGTGACAGGATATTGGCTCTCAATGGTTTTTACAGAAACTCCTTGTGAGAGATGTTCGTTGTCACAAACCTTGATACTCTTATCCTTTGCATTGATAAGATGCTGAAGTTCGTCTTTGGACATAGGCTCGACAGGTTCACGTGGTAGAATGAAACCAAAAATATGGTCAAACGCAAAAAGTGTGGTATCAGTCCATTCCGCTTGAAGCCTTATATTATAACCCTCATCGAGTGGGGCAATACCGTTGAAAACCCCGGTCTCGTTTTGCATCAGAATGGAGTCTCCGTCAAGTAAGTAGTAGGTGAGTTTCGCACCTTCCGTACTATCGGACAATAGAGTGAGACTGAATGTCTGCGTGACTTCATTATAGACAGGTTCCTCATGCATGAGCACAAGCTCTGATGGCCGCTCAAATTTTTTCTTCTCATCGGTGCAGGCAGAAAGACCTAAAAGAGTACCTACAAGGAGAATTAAATATAGAATATGATTATTGTTATTTCCCATTTTTTTCTTTAATGATAAAGTGTTACTTATTCTTCACTATTTGATGTAGCTGTGGCAGAAACGACGATACTCCCATCAGGATTCACGGCTGAAACTTTAATGTTGGAATACGTTCTTGCATTAACACCAATTCTGAAAGACTGATAATCCACTCTTCTTCCGTTTACAACGATTGTTGTATTATCAGGCACCTTGCTGCTCGCTTTGCCTGATGCAACAATTCCTTGAGCATCATCCTTAGTGAGGCCGTTTTTGGGTACAGATGTCGAGGTGGGCGAGGTCGTTGCTGAAGTTGTTGCTGTGGTCGTTGCTGGCTTCGAGGTCGGTGTAGTCGTTGCTGTAGTCGTTGCTGGCTTCGATGTGGGTGTAGTTGTTGCTGGATTCGATGTGGGCGTAGTTGTTGCTGTAGTTGTTGCTGGCATCGATGTGGGAGTAGCTGTTGCTGTAGTCGTTGCTGGCTTCGATGTGGGCGTAGTTGTTGTCGGAGTCGGATCTGTCTTTGGCGCTGACTTAGGTTCGGGCGCCGGTTCGGGCGCCGGTGTCGGTTCTGGATCTACAACAGGCTGCTCAGGCTGCTCTTTAGGCTCCTTAACCGGCTCCTCAATGATTGGAGCAGGTTCTGGTGTAATTGGAGTTGAGGAATTCGTCGTGATAGTCACTGCAGGTTCAGAAGTATTTGTCAAGAAGGTCTTTGGTTTGACAATTTCTGAAAAGCCAAAACCTACAGCCAGAAATGCAATAAAAGCGACGGCGAAAAGCCAGGGCTGAATTTGATTTGATTGTTTGTTCATCTTTTCTAAACTAAAATACAGATGCAATTATTATTTAAAACTTATACATGATGCCTATGTGTAAGCGCAAGGCACTTTGTTTCATTGCGGAAGTGGTGTTCAGTAGATGTACCATTTGCTCTTGTTCGTTGACATATTGGATGAGGGGAGCAGAGTCGGTTTCATTGTCAATCATCAGTGGGGTAGCTTTATTCTTCCAACAATTGGTTAGGCCAAGTTGGTACTGAATGCCTACTTCTGCAGCAAGTGATTTCCCGATATTGGCACGGAGACCAAGACCGAGCAGACCCGCAACGCTCATATCCATTTTGAAATCGTCGGCTCCGACTTGATTGACAGCTTTAACTGTGCTGAAACCATTAATGTCAAGATACTGTCCAAAGGCAGGAAGACGCAGGTCTTGGTATTGAGGGTATATACCATATACTTCGCCAATCATAGCTGCTCCGTCTGCTGCCCAGGTGCTTTTCATATTGGCTTGCAATTTGATACCTAAGTCAGCGTATGCAGAAATGATGGGAGCTAAACGATATTCGAAATCGGCATAAACCGGAATGGTTAAGCTACCAGCTTTCAGCGTCTGCTTAATGCCACTGACGTTCTCGTAGTGGCGCGTATAGTCTTCGCCATCGATATCTGAGGAATAATAATCTTTGAAAGAATAGGTCTTATCAAGGCCTAAGGAAAGTTTGCTCGATGAATATCCTACGCCAAGGAATACACCTACAGCGAGTTTACCCGTGGAGGGGAATACATAGCCAAGGTCAAGACCGAAATTGATGTCGGACGACGATGATTTTAAGTCCTTTGGAGAATCGCTCAGCGAGTAGAAGCTGCCAAGGGCAAAGGAGGTGTGGAGTTTCACACGGAAATTTTTGTCGTAATAGTTGACGTTGATCTTGCGGTCGCAGCTCTCACCTTCGACGGGTTCTTCGCCAACATCAGAGCCGAGATACTTGATCTTATAGCCTGGATGTAACAGTACCTGATCATAGGGATTGAAAGTGATGATACGTCCGTCGATGGTCAGTTTGTCATCGCGAGCATCACTTTTTACAAGCACCGTGTAATCTTCGGGGAAGTCCATGGCACGATCGTTGTTGTCTGCGAGCATACCAATGTAGCTTCTTCCCGAGTCCTTGTCTACAACGATTGTTGCCTTAAGCAGGTAATCACGTTGGAAATATTCGTGCGAGTCGATGTAAGTGCCGCAAGAGTTGACGTAGGAAATGCTCTTTTCGAAGAAAACAGGCATCTGCCAGGTTTCGCCTTGGTCGGTGACTTGTCCTTTGCGGATGTTCTTCACAGTGACTGACACCGTGCTGGCACCGCGAAGGGCCTTGACATATTCATCGACGGAGAGCTCGTGCTTATTACTGAGGCTCATCAGGTCGTTGTAAATTTCCATGCTGGTATTGGCAAAGAGATCCTTGAAACGTTGTGCCTTGCTATCGTTGTTGACCGCTGCCGTTTGAGCGTATTCCACCATGACGGCATATGCCTTCTGGTAAAAGTCGCGCTCTTCCTGTGGTGTCATTTGTGCCATGGCGGCTGTTGCCATCAAAGAGGCAATCAAGACGAAAATATACTTTTTCATGACTTCTTCTATTTTAAATATGATGACAACTTCTTTCATTTCACAGCAATCTTTTCTTCTGTCTGTTGATCGCCTATTGTAGCCTTGATGATATACAGGCCGGCAGGCAGTGTGCCTAACTCAATCTGTTCATCAAAGTCTGTCCGTGCATTGAAATGCAGCGTCTGGTGTACCTTACCCGTGATAGCCACCACTGTTACATCTGCCGTCGCTGGCTCCTCGAGGTGTGCCGTAAGATGACCACGGGTGAGGGAGATGGCGTTGGACTTGACATAGTAGGAGGTTGAAAGTTCTGTCTTGGCGCTTTCTAATGGATGGGAGCCTCGGTAGTCTGGAATCGTCCATTCTGTCTTCACCCAGTTTTTCTCATTGCTAAACTGCATTAAATCATTGTATTGGTAATATCTCTGATTTATAGCTCCAGAGATTTCATCGTTGTCATTACCGAATATAAAGCGATAGCCTTGCTCTGTGAGAGTCGCATCATTGATGCTCATCATTGCTATCATAATATGTGAATTACTGTTTGTCCCTCCTTTCCTCTTCAATTCTTTAGGTTGTAAGGGCGTGGGGAACACACTCAGAGTAGTGTCGCGCTTCACACGTTCATCTTTCAAATACGTCAATGTCATCGTAAAGTCGTATTTCTTGGGACCGGATGTCTTGAAGTCGGGGCATTGCACATTCGGACTACTCAGTAGGAATGAGTTGCCGACATTACTGGTCTGCCCATCTACGGTGACCGTCCAAGCTGCTTTCCAATTTTGGTAGTCAAAGTTATCGCTGCCTGAAATGTTGCACGACAAGATGACATTCTCCTCAACAGGGCTGAGGATACCATATGCCGTATCCTCTTCGTCGCGGTCTGTGATGTCGATAGTATAAGGTATGACGGAGATACCCTCCTGGCTAATAATCACCTTTTCATTATACTGGTTCGGTTGAGATTGACCAGCCATAGGCTCATCGTAATAATAGATGGTGAGCGTTGCTTCACGTTTTTCAGAGCCTTTATTCTCCTGGGTGGTCACAGTAATGGTACCGTTCCCTCCAGTTTCTTGAGCCATCGGACTCACGGTGAGCCAGTCACCAGCTCCTTGGGTAGTTATCTCCCAACTAGTGGCATTGGATGTAATACTGAAAGTTTGCTCATCTCCTTTTATTTTTGGCTCTAACTGAGTTGTGGAAGGTTCCAACTTGACATTACTTGCTTGGACAACGGTAATGTATGAACTCATTTCCGCACCATTATTCAAAGCCTTAATGATGGCTCTACGTCGTCTCAACGAATCGTTTTTCTTTGCAGTCACCTTTATGGTCGCATCCCCTTCGCCTTCAGCAGGCGTGATGCTCAACCAAGGATTATCCTCCATTTCATCACCCTCGATGCTCAACTGCCATAAAATATTACTCCTGACAAGAACAGAGGTGGAATTCTCATTAGCACCACCTTCGAACTGAGCATTAAAGTAGAGTTCTGTCAAAGCTTGACTTGACGCGTCGAGGAATTTGAGTTCTGCCGCAGCATTGCCTTGGGTGATGGTAACTATTTGATCCAATCCTCCACCGGATATGATGATGGTTGCTGTACGAGGTGTATTGCCTTGGTAGGCATCGATGTGTATTTTTATTTTAGCATCACCTGCGCCGTTTGTCGGATCAATGGTTAACCATCCACTGCCGCCTTCGACCGAGAGGCTCCAATTCACGTTACTGCTAATGTTGAATGAGAGATCTTGAGGATTGGAGTTTGCATCAAGATGATTCGTGTTCACCGTCAAGCGTCCAGTACCTTCTTGGCGAACAATGACTGTTTCCTCAAGTCCTTCGCCAGAAATGGTGATAATGGCTTCGCGTGGGCTGCTACCCCTATTGGCGGAAACAGTCAAGGTTACTTCTTGATTGCCATTGCCATTACCCGTGGGAGTAACTGTCAACCAATTGCCAGCGCCTTCGACGCTCAGCATCCAGTTGACGTTACTTGTAATCGTGAAGGTTTGGGTCGCTGCATCAGGGCTAAAAGGAATATCATTCACATTGACAGTTAGATAACCAGAACCCTCTTGGCGAACATGAATGGTCTGTGTCATTCCACCGCCTGAAATGGTGATGTCAGCTTCGCGTGGACTACTTGCAGTGTTGGCAGTAACACGTGCGGTTAGTTCAGTGATACCGTCATGCTCGTCACCGCTCTCTGGCGTCACAGTAAGCCATCCGCTACCACCTTCTATGGAGACACTCCATTCGACATTACTGTCCAACGTAAATATCTGACTCGCTGCGTTCGGGCTAAAGGGTAGATGAGTCATATTGACAGTCAAGTGACCGGTACCAGATTGTGTGACAACGATGGTTTGCATAAAGCCTTCTCCTGTAATATGCAGAGTGGCCTCACGGGGACTGCTACCTGTGTTGGCTGTTGCTTTCACGTTAACTTCTCCATTGCCAGAACCATTCATCGGGTCGATGGCCAACCATCCTGTGCCACCTTCAACCACGATGTTCCACTCAATATTGCTGAGAATACTAAAGGCTTCTTCTACGGCACTGGGATTGAAAAGAAGTTGTGTTGTGTTTACTGTGAGATAACCTGAACCCTCCTGTTTAACGTTGATGACCTGAGTCAGACCGCTACTGGCAATCGTAATGATAGCTTCGCGGGGGCTGCTGCCGGTATTGGCTGTTGTTGTGACGGTGACTTCTTGATCACCATTACCACTTTGTGGGTCAATGTTGAGCCATCCGCTACCACCTTCGACAGTGATATTCCAGTCCACGTTACTCATGATATTGAAAACCTTCGATGAAGCATCAGGGTTGTACCTGAGGTTGGTGGTGTTCACCGTTAAATAACCGGAGCCTGACTGCGTGACATTAACCGTCTGTGTGAGGCTTCCGCTTGTGATGGTGATGACAGCTGCTCTCGGGTTGCTTCCTGTGTTGGCATCTGCTGTCACGGTTACCTCACCATTGTTGCTGCCATTCATGGGATCTACAGTTAACCATCCTGTACCACCTTCCACAGCAATATTCCATTCAACATTACTCGTTATATTGAACTTCTGTGTGGAACCATCTGGATTATAGCGGAGATTAGTTGAATTAACGGTGAGGTAACCAGAACCTGATTGTGTTACGTTGACTGTTTGAGTCAATGTTCCACTAATCAACGTAATGGTGGCTGTACGTGGGTTGCTGCCAGTGTTGGCATCAGCTTTTACAGTAACATCGCCATTTCCACTGCCATTTTGTGGTTCCACTGTTAACCATCCCGTACCACCTTCTACTGTTGTACTCCATTCTACGTTACTTGTCACACTGAACTTTTGTGTGGATCCGTCAGGATTATAACGAAGGTTAGTCGTGCTAACAGTTAAGTAACCGGAACCAGACTGAGTAATGATGACCGTTTGGGTTAATGTCCCGCTGGCTAAAGTAATGGTGGCTGTACGTGGGTTACTACCAGTGTTTGCATCAGCTTTTACGGTAACTTCGCCATTTCCACTGCCATTTAGGGGATCCACTGTCAACCATCCTGTACCACCTTCTACAGCCACATTCCATTCAACATTACTGATAACATTGAATTTTTGTGTGGATCCGTCAGGATTGTAACGAAGATTGGTGGTGCTGACAGTGAGGTATCCGGAACCCTCCTGCCTGACGTTGATGGTCTGAGTGA